>QFCS01000285.1_pt1 | contig 198436 bp, 179 predicted proteins | sample 3576561 | NCBI WGS metagenome assembly QFCS01
CCGCGCAAAACTGCCGACGATTGGTACCCAGCATACACGCAACCAGATCCCCCTCCCCCTTGTGGGGAGGGGTTAGGGGTGGGGGTACGGCGGCGCCGTACGCCATATGCGATTGCCCTGCGTCTACGGGGGAGGGGGACCGCCGAAGGCGGTGGAGGGGGCGCCCAAAGGGGGGTGCCCAAGAACGCGGCCCTGCAAACAATCTAAACGCGGCCACTCCATGCTAGCCCTCTACCTGCGCGATCTCAGGCTCGGCATCCGCGCCGGTGGGGGGGCTCTCACCGGCATCGTGTTTTTCCTAGCGCTGGTCGCCACCATTCCGTTCGGCGTCGGCCCCGACCTCAACCTGCTCGCCCGCATCGGGCCGGCGATGTTGTGGGTGGGGGCGCTGCTCGCTTCGCTGCTCGGCCTCGACCGGCTGTTCCAAGCCGACCGCGAGGACGGCAGCCTCGATCTGCTGGTGCTCGCGGACAGTCACATGCTGGCGCTGACCGTGCTGGTAAAATGCCTCGCCCACTGGACGGCGAGCGTGCTGCCGCTGGTCGTCGCGGCGCCGCTGCTCGGGCTGTTCATGAATGTCGAGCCGGCCGGCCTGGTAGCGGCCGCCCTGACCCTGCTTGCCGGCACGCCGGCCATCACCTTCATTGGCGCGACCGGAGCGGCGGTTGCCGTGGCGCTGCCGCGCGGCGGGCTACTGATTTCGGTGCTGGTGCTGCCGCTGGCGATCCCGGTGCTGATCTTCGGGGTGTCGGCCACCTATGGTGCCGTCACCGACCCGGCGCCGTTCCTGCCGCCCTTCCTCATCCTGTGCGCGCTCACCCTGTTCTTCGCCGTCGTCGGCCCTGTCGCCGCCGCCGCGGCGCTACGCCACGCCGACTGAGCGCCATTGCGCCGCAGTTCCGGCGAATTGTCGCGCTGAGATGGAGCCGTTAGGGTGCGCCCTTCGAGGCTCGTCCGCTGCACGCGCCCAAGGAATCGCAAACGAAAATGTCCGCGCACGCGCTTTACGTAACCGCCGCTTATGCCGCTTCCGCCGTCGCGCTTGCCGCGCTGGTCGGCTGGATACTGCTCGACGGCCGGGCCCGCCGCCGCGAGCTGGCGGAGCTTGAGGCCGAAGGGGTGCGCCGCCGCTCGGCCCGGGCGGAGGCGGCGCGATGAGCATCGACGCCGCCGAGCACAAGCGCCCGCGTCGCCTGCTCGTGCTGTTGCCGCTGGCGATCTTTCTGGCGCTGGCGGGCATTTTCCTGGTCCAGCTGCTGTCCGGCCGCGACATCGCCGCAGTGCCGTCGGCGCTCATCGGCGCGGCGGCGCCGGTTACGAAACTGCCCCCGGTGGAAGGGCTCGGCCTGCCCGGGCTGGATTCGTCGACCTTCCCCGGCAAGGTAACGCTGGTCAATGTCTGGGGCTCTTGGTGCGCGCCCTGCCGCGAGGAGCACCCGGTGCTGATGGCGCTGTCGCAGGACAAGCGCTTCGACATCGTCGGCCTCAACTACAAGGACCAGGCGGAAAATGCCCGCCGTTTCCTCGGCGACCTCGGCAACCCGTTCGCGGCGGTCGGCGCCGACGGCAACGGCCGCGCCGCCATCGACTGGGGCGTCTACGGCGTGCCGGAAACCTTCGTCGTCGGCCGCGACGGCAAGATCCTGTACAAGTTCGTCGGGCCGCTCAACCCAGAGAGCGCGGCCACCGTGCTGATGCCCGAGGTCGAGAAGGCGCTGGCGGCGACGCCGTGATCCGCCCTGCGCTCAGAAGTCCAAAATCTTGATCTGAACCCCGACGCCGACGCTGCCCGCCTGATCGACATAGGGCGATATCTCGATTGGCAGCTTCAGCGAGGTCCTGGGAATCTGCAGGTCGAACGACAGCGAAACCTTCGTCTTGGCCTGCCACTCGGTGAACAGCCGGTTCATCTGGTCCTTGCCCTGGTTCTTGAACTCCAGGCCCACCTCGCCCTTGAACGATACCTCGACCTTGTTGATGAAACCCCATTTGAACTTGTCGGCGAGGTTGAGCGCCTTGATCTTGACCTTCAGTGCCGTCAGTTCGCCGCTGACCTCCTCGATGCCGCCCGGTCCGACCTTGAGCGAGACCTTGGCTTCCGGCATATGCTGGACCATGCGGGTGTTGGTCTTGGCGTCCCAGATCGCCACTTCCACCTGGCAGGTGATCAGGCTGTCGTCACCCTTCTTCTCCTTTTCGGCTTCGTAGGCCTTGACGTCGAACTCCATGTTCAGCGACGCTTCGAGCTCCGCCTGCGGCGCGGCCTGGATCGGCGGCTCACGGTCCCACATGTAAGGCGCGGCCGGACGAGGCGCGGCGTCGATGGCATAAAGCACCACCTGTCCAGGCCGTTCGATCGGCACGCATTTGTAGGGCACGTAGACGCGGATGCCGTCCTCGCCCAGGCCGCACTGGATGAGTTTCAGCCGGACGCGCCCCAGCGTGTCCTTTATCGCCCCGCGATCCTTTTCCATGTCCTCCTTCGGCCCCATCAGCAGCTTGTTGCTGAGCAGGCCGACCACGGCGCAGTGCGCTTGCGGCGTGCGGATGCGCATCTCGCGGACACGCCGCGCCATGCGCACGATCTTCATGTCCTCCGAACCCGCCGACTCACCGGAATAAAGGAACTCGGTATCGTTCGACATTGATGGCCTCGCTTGGGGTGATGATCGGCGTCGAAATAAAGACGATAGGCCAGGGGCGAACGCGGCAAACGAATATTTGCCTTATATTGAGAAATATCGTCCACCCCTTGATGTGAGCGCCATATATTACCGCAATGATTTCGCCGACGTAAGCCATTATTACTCGCGCTGACGTGTCCATGTATGCGACTCCCACTACGCGGGCGTCTGCATACGCGCTCGTGCAACCCCCTTGCGCGCTCAGCGCATAGCTCGTGTGCTGGTGGCGGCGTGGCGCAGCCTGTACGTTCCGTCGATGGACGCATTGCCGCAGGCTGCCCCGATCGACCGGGAAACCCAGATTCGCGAGCATTTTCGTGGGCAGGCGGACGCCTGCGAACGCATGGGCTCGCCGTTCACCGCGACGCTCTGCCGAACGCTTGCCGACCGGCTCGACCACTCGACCGCCACCGGACGGCGTGCGCTCGGCTGGCCGGGCAACCAGATCGAGGACGCGCTTGCCTTGCGGCTCGCCGGCGGCCTGCACCGGCTGGTGCTGAGCCGCGCCGACCCGCTGCTGGTTTCCGCCTATCCGCCGAACCCGGTCGACGTCCATCTGCTGGCCGAGGCGCTGGAGCGCACCCTGGTGTTGTCGGACGACTATCTCGTTGCCGCCCTCGATACGCCGCCGCAGACCAACGAGATCGCCCGCGCCGCCATGCTGCTGCCCGGCTTCCTCGCCATCGCTCGGCACTATCGATTGCCGCTCAGCGTCCACGAGATCGGCTCAAGCGCCGGCCTCAACCTGATGTTCGACCGCTTCCACTATGACTACGGTGCGGAAACGTTCGGCGACCCCGCCTCGCCGGTGAGGCTGGCGCCCGAAATCGTCGGTACGCCGCCGCCGCTCGCCGGAACACTCGGGGTGCTCGACCGGGCCGGTTCCGACATCGCGCCGGTCGACATCGACGACAGGGCGCAAAGGCTGCGGCTGAGATCCTTCGTCTGGGCCGACCAGGCGGCGCGGCTGCAGCGCCTCGACGCGGCGCTCTGCCTGGCGCAAGCGGTGCCGTTCACGCTCGAACGGGCCTCGGCCGCCGATTTCGTGCGGCGCGCGCTCGCGACGCGACGCGACGACGCCGTCTTCGTGCTGTTCCATTCGATCATGTGGCAGTACATGCAGGCCTCCGAACGGACCGCAGTGGCGGCGATGCTGGCCGAAGCCGGCGCGACGCGCGCCGCGCCGCTCGCATGGCTGCGCATGGAACCGCACGATCCGCGCGAGCGCCACGCCATGCTCAGCCTGACGACCTGGCCGGACGGCGAGACCCGACAGCTGGCGCGCTGCGACTATCACGGCCGCTGGATCGAATGGGTCGGGTGAGTATCGCGGTCCGTCGGTCAGACGTCGAACCGGGCGAGCACCGGCACATGGTCTGACGGCTTCTCCCAGCCGCGCGCCTCGCTGAAGATGTCGTAGCCGGAAAAAACCGGCAGCAGGTTGTCCGACGACCAGATGTGATCGAGCCGCCGGCCTCGGTCCGAGGCTCGCCAATCCTTGGCGCGATAGCTCCACCAGGTGTAGAGCTTCCGATCGTCGGGCACGTCGTGGCGCATCAGGTCGACCCAGCCGCCGCCCCTGCGCATCGCCTCGAAATTTTCCGTCTCCATCGGGGTGTGGCTGACGACGTTGAGCAACTGCTTGTGCGACCACACATCGTGCTCGCGCGGCGCGATGTTGAGATCGCCGACCAGCACCGAGGCGGAATTGGCGTCGGCCTCGGCGCGCACCGCATTCATCTCGCTGACGAAATCGAGCTTGTGCTTGAACTTCCGGTTGATTGCAGGGTCCGGTTCGTCGCCGCCGGCCGGTACGTAGAAATTGTGCAGCAGGATCGACTTGCCGCCGACCGGAAAACGCACCGAGATATGGCGGCAGTCGTCGATGTCGCAGAAGCGGCGCTTGTCCACCACCTCGATCGGCCGCCGCGCCGCGATCGCGACGCCGTGGTAGCCCTTCTGGCCGCTGATGGCGAGATGCCCGTAGCCGAGCTTGCGGAAGGCGGCCGCCGGGAACTGGTCGTCCGTGCACTTGGTCTCCTGCAGGCACAGAACGTCGGGCGTGTTCTCGGTGAGGAAACGCTCGACGATCGGCATGCGCAGGCGGACGGAGTTGATGTTCCAGGTAGCGATGGACAGCATTTTGGTTCCGGGCGGGAAGGTGCCGGAAACTGGCAGTTGCGCCCACAAATGGCAAGGGCCGCAATACGCCGCCCGCCTGTGGAAAGGAACGTCCCGGCAGGTCGGAGGGCCGACTCCGAGCCGGCCTAGCGGTTCGACTTCTTGCTGTTGAGGTCGAGGTTCTTCTTGTAGTCGATGGCGAACAGCGCCTGGTCGAGTTTCACGTCCTGCTGGACGTTGAAGATCATTACCGTGGTGTCCTTGCCTTGCGCGTCGGTGATCGTCCACTCCTTGAGCTCGTAGCTCGACGGGTCGAACTTCAGGGTGATGCGGGCATTGCCGAAGGCCGACTTGTCGACGAGCTGTATGACCGTCTGGTCATCTTCCTCGGTGACGCTGCGCACCCGGTTGCCGGTCAGGTCGATGCGGTCGGCGAGCAGCAGCTTCAGCGGCGTCTTCGACAAAGGATAAAGATCCATCGTCTTCATCTTCGGGTTCTCCAGCACCACCGAATCGCCGTCGGAGATCACCTTGAAGCCGGAACTGCCGTCATAGTTGAAGCGGATTTTGCCCGGGCGCTGGATAAAGAACTTGCCGCCCGTCTGGCGGCCGCGCGGGTCGAACTGCACGAACTCACCGGACATCGAGCGGATCGAGGAAAAGTGATCGGCGATCTTCTGGGCCGTCGCATTCGCCTGCGCGGCAGCCGGCGCCACCGCCGCCGGAAGCATCGTCGACGCAGCGACGAAAAGTCCCAAGGCGATGCCCAGCAAGCCGCGGCGAGTGAACGAGTGAGCGTCTGCGAGGGTTCTTGTCATTGTCTTCATCCCGGAAAAGGCGGCTCCTTCAAGTCGGTTTCCGCCCTAGGAACGTAGTTGGGCGTTAGTTGGGCGAAGGCAAGGGGCAGACTGCGGCAATGCGCTCCCGCGCTCACATCTTGTCGTCTTCCGTCGGTACCAGGATCTCGCGTTTGCCCGCGTGATTGGCCGCGCCGACGATGCCTTCCTTCTCCATCCTTTCGATGATCGAGGCGGCGCGGTTGTAGCCGATGCCCAGCCGCCGCTGGATGTAGCTGGTCGAGGCCTTGCCGTCGCGCAGAACCACCGCCACAGCCTGGTCGTACGGATCCTCCGAATCGTCGAAATTGCCGCCACCGCCGCTGCCCGACGAACCGCCGCCCCGCGCGCCGCCGTCCTCGTCTTCCTCGCCGTCGTCCTCGGTGATGGCGTCGAGATATTCGGGCACGCCTTGCAGCTTGAGGTGGTTCACCACCTTCTCGACCTCGTCATCGGAGACGAACGGCCCGTGCACGCGCTGGATGCGGCCGCCGCCCGCCATGTAGAGCATGTCGCCCATGCCGAGCAGCTGCTCGGCGCCCTGCTCGCCCAGAATGGTGCGGCTGTCGATCTTCGACGTCACCTGGAAGGAGATGCGGGTCGGGAAGTTCGCCTTGATCGTGCCGGTGATGACGTCGACCGACGGGCGCTGCGTCGCCATGATGACATGGATGCCGGCGGCGCGCGCCATCTGCGCCAGGCGCTGCACGGCGCCCTCGATGTCCTTGCCGGCGACCATCATCAGGTCGGCCATCTCGTCGATGATGACGACGATGTATGGCAGCGGCGCCAGATCCATCTCCTCGGTCTCGTAGATCGCTTCGCCGGTATCGCGGTCGAAGCCCGTCTGCACCGTGCGCGAGATGCGCTCGCCCTTCTTCTCGGCCTGGCCGACGCGGGCGTTGAAGCCGTCGATGTTACGCACGCCGACCTTGGACATCTTGCGGTAGCGGTCCTCCATTTCGCGCACCGTCCACTTCAGCGCGACGACCGCCTTCTTCGGGTCGGTGACGACGGGCGTCAGCAGGTGCGGAATGCCGTCATAGACCGACAGTTCGAGCATCTTCGGGTCGATCATGATCAGCCGGCATTCCTCCGGCTTCATGCGGTAGAGCAGTGACAGGATCATCGTGTTTATGGCCACCGACTTGCCCGAGCCGGTGGTGCCGGCGACCAGCACGTGCGGCATCTTGGCGATGTCGACGACGACGGCCTCGCCGTTGATGGTCTTGCCCAGTGCCAGCGCCAGCTTGGCCTTGGTGGTCTCGAAATCCTTGCTGGCGAGTATCTCGCGCAGGTAGACGGTCTCGCGCTTCGGGTTGGGCAGTTCGATGCCGATGGCGTTGCGGCCGGGCACGACGGCGACGCGCGCGGCGATCGCGCTCATCGAACGGGCGATATCGTCGGCGAGACCGATGACGCGGGAGGATTTGATGCCGGGCGCCGGCTCCAATTCGTAGAGCGTGACGACCGGGCCCGGGCGGACATGGATGATCTCGCCCTTGACGCCGAAATCCTCGAGAACGCCTTCCAGCATGCGGGCATTCTGCTCCAGCGCGTCCTTGGACAGGCTGGGGTCGCGCGCCACGTTCTTCGGCTCGGCGAGGAAGAACAGCGACGGCATCTCGAAGCTGTCGGAGCCGATCAGCGTCGTCTGCGCCTCGCGCTGGACGCGCGCTCCGGGGGCGGGGGGCGGCGCGGGATTTTCGACGCGGCCGGGCATCGTGGGCGCCACCGGCGCGCCCGAGGGCGTCGAGCGGTAGTGCTGCACATGGGTCGGCTGCACCTGCCGGCGCTCGGCCGGCGCGGGCGCCATGAACGCGTCGTCGTCTTCCTCGTCGTCGAAATTGTCCTCAAGCACCGCAGCCTGCGGCAGCATGCTGCGGCTGTCGGCGACCATGGCGGCGAAGAACTCGGGTTCTACGCGGGCGCGTCCACCGGCGCTGACGCGCGCCTCCGCTTTTTCGGCGAAGTCGACGCGCTCAGCTGCGGCGCGCCAGCCTGTCGCCCGTGCCGGCACGTCGTAATCGTCATCCTCGGCCACGCGCCGGCGCGCCAGCGTGCGCCGAACGAAGGCGCGAGCCGACAGCCACCAGTGGGTGATCGCGCCGAGGGCGAGCATGCCCTCGCTTTCGTCCTCGTCGTCGAAGTTGGCATCGTCGAGCGCCGGTGGCTGCTCGTCGCGGGCCGGACGGGCCGCCTCGACCGAAACAGAACGCCGGAACAGCAGCCCCGCGCCGAACGCTGCCAACACCAGCGTCGGCAGCGCAAGACCGCCGGCGATGGCAGCGGCGAGCATGCCGCTCGGATATTGACCGGTGATGAGCGCCGGGATTTTCAGCACCATGTCGCCGAACACCCCGCCGAGGCCGGACGGCAGCGGCCAGGTGTCCGGCGGCGTGACGCAGCCGACGATACCGGCGGTAAGCAGGGAGGCGCCGAACCATGCAGCGGCGCGTTTCAGCTGGCGGTCTACGCCGCGCGCTGTAGCGAACAGTATGGCCCACACCACAGCAGGCGCCAGCGCCGCCACGGCTGACAGGCCGTAGAACTGCATTGCGAGGTCGGAGAAAGCCGCGCCGGCGAAACCCATGGCATTGGTGACCGGGTTGTCGGTGGCGTGGCTGAGGCTGGGGTCGGCGACGTTCCAGGTGCCGAGGCTCGCCAGCGCGAAAGCCACGCCAACGAGAATGCCGAGGCCGATCAACCGACCAACCTGGCGTCGCAGGAAGGTGACGAGGCCGTTCTCCGTGTCTGTAAGCGCGAGCGGCGCGGCAGCCCCTGAACGCATGCGAAAGTCCTCGTGGTCTTCGTTTCACAGCCTGCCTGTCGGCGACAGGGCGCGCGGCATCGGCAGAATCGGGTGAAGACTAGGAGGCCAGGGTTAAAGGCGCTTTAACCATGCATGTTTGGAAACGGCTGAAGTCGTTAACGCTTTGGTAACGTGCGTGACGGGGCGCTTCAGAGGGGGTTCTGATCGTCCCCGTCTTCGAGAGACTACGCGGCCGTCAGGGTCGTCGGATGCACGGCTTGGCAACATGGGAACAGACCGGTCGACCGCTGCGGCCGACCGGCCTCGTGATATCCGCGATCAACCTGTGGGTGGTTTGGTAGGGGCTAGGCCACCCGGTTGCGGTCCTTGCCTGTGCCATGGGCGGCCGCGTCGTACATTACCGTGCGGTTGCGGCCGGCATGTTTTGCCGCGTAAAGCGCCACGTCGGCACGGTGGGCTGCCGCGTCGAGCGTCTCGCCGTCATCGAGCAGGCAGCCGCCGACGCTAGCGGTGATGCGCAGTTTCGCGTCGGGCGAAATCTGCACCGGCCGGGTGCGCAGCGCCTCGATCAGGCGCGCCGAGACGGCGGCCAGGCTTTCAGTGGAGCAATCATCGATGAGGATGATGAACTCGTCACCGCCCCAGCGGGCGCACAAATCATGCTCGCGCATGCCGGCGGCAAGCCGTTCCGCCACCTCGCGGATGACCGCGTCGCCGGCGCTGTGGCCACGGCCGTCATTGATCGCCTTGAAGCGGTCGATATCGAACAGCAGCAAGCCAAGCCGTCCGGCCTGCTCGGGTCGGCAAGCCGTGCGCTCGGTGAACGCATCGACGAAACCGCGGCGGTTCAGAATGCCGGTCATCGGGTCGCGGTAGGCGATGCGGCGAAGCTGCTCCGTCCGCTCCGCCACGGCCGCCTCCAGCATCTCCGTATTGTCGCGCACGGAGGTCGTCATGCGCGTCAGCGCTTGCGCCAGCCGGCCGATCTCGTCCTTGCCGCCGTCGATTTCCCTGGGCGAGAAGTCGCCGGCCTGCACCCGCGCCACCACCGCCTCCGCCCGCTCCAGCCGATCGAGCACGAAACGCTTGAACAGCAGCGTCATCAGCCCGGTCGCGACGACCATGACGGTGGCGAGCAGCAGGCCGATCGGCACGAACAGGCTGCGGTCGATGATCTTGTCGACGTCCATGAAGGTGACGTTGTACCAGCCGAGACGATCGAGGTAACCGACGCCGACCAGCATGCTGTGTCCGCCGACGTCGACGAAACGCGCCTCGACCTTCTCGCTGTCGGAAGCGTTGCGCAGCATCTCGGCAAGCGTCGCTCGGTCGTCGTCGCCGTCGACCATCTGCAGTACGGTCTTTTTGTTGCCGGCCTCCTTGGTGAGGCTGTGAAAGTCGATCTTGCCGGCGTCGCGCACCGCCTGCACCGCGCCGAAGCGGTCGACGAACATGCTTTCGACGCCAACCTGATTGGTGTTGACAACCTCGCGGATGAAGGTCGTCAGATCGAGGCCGGTGCCGAGTATGCCCAAGGTGCGGCCGCCCTGCCGGACCACACAGTTGATCCACACCTTGGTGACGCGCAGCGTGTCGTCATTGTCGACGTTGAGCTGGCAGCCGGCGCCCAGCGCGGCCGTCTTGAAGTACCAGCCATCGCGCGGATTGCTCGCTTCAACCGCGTAGCGCAGCTGATTGCCGGCAAAGCTGTTCCTCTGGTCGTTGAAATAATAGTTGCCGGACGCATCGACGACGAAGAAATAGCTGCGGTCGCGGAACGCCGTGCGGAAATGCTCAAGCTCGGCGATGCCGCGTGCCCGTTTTCCGGGATCGGCTTCGTCGGTCGCCCAGGCAAGAATTGCCGGCGCGCGCGCCAGCGTCTCTGCCAGTGCCACCTCGCGACGCAAGGCTTCCAACCCACGGTGCCGGTCGTATAGCACCTGCCGCTCGGCGAACAGCGTGCCAAGCTTGACGATGGTGGCGTTGACAATCCATGTGAAGGAAAGCGCCGCCGGCACCGCCACGGCGACGAAAGCAGCAAGCACCAACAGAACGACACGCAGGCGCAGGCTGCTGGCAAGGCCGACGCGGAAGCTGCGCAGTCTGCTGTCGAACATGAGGCGGAAGTTCCTGGCGCGCGCCGGTAACCCGGCCGACCAGAACTACATGTCGGACGGTGTACACGGCGTTAAGGCATGCGCCCGAAAGTCCGTCGCGCGCCGCAGGCGCATAAGGTCACCCCAAACGCCACGACCTCGGCGGCAGAAAAGAGGCGCCGGAAAACCGGCGCCTCCCGATGGACTGAAGATTCGTCGGATCGTCAGCGGACAACGTAGACGATCCTGCGCGAGCCGGGGTCGACCAGGACCGGCTGCCCGTTCACATTGACGTAGCGATATTTGTAATCGGGAATCTCGCGGATCTCGACATTGTCCGGGACGCCGGCGCCGACCACGACCTCGCCGTCCAGATAAACCGGATCCAGGCTGTTCGACGTCACATAGGTGCGAACCGTCGCAGGCGGTTCAGCCACCTCGCCGACCGTGCCGCCGATCGCCGTGCCGGCAACGCCGCCGATAAGCGCGCCGACGGGACCGCCGACGATGGCTCCACCAACCGCGCCGGTGGTACCGCCGACGATGGCGCCGGCAGAACCGGTGTCAGGCGCTTCGACCACAGCCACCGAGTTGGCAGGACGCTGGCTGAGCACGACGGTGTTACCGCCGAAATCGCCGGTCAGATAGTCCGAATAGACCCAGCCTTCCCCGCCGGCTTCGGCGATCGAGCACCATTTGCCGTTGGCAAGGCATCCCTTGATGGTCGCGGCCTGGCCCGCCGCCAGCACGCCGATGACCGGATAATTGGAGCCGGGGCCTGCACGCACGTTGAGTTCGGTAGTGGCCTGAGCGGTCGACTGGGCGAAGGCGCCGCCACTGAGCGCCAGCAACGCGCCCGCCGTGGCAAGCATCGTGAGCTTCTTCATAGGTTTCTCTCCTTCGGTTTCCCTCGCGGCGGCAACGACGGAGAAAAGTCATGGTTCCGAAACCGGCCGCTGGGCCGATAACGATTTGTTACCGGCCGATCACGCAGCAATCGTGTCGACGCGGCGCTGGGCGAGCAGCAGTTCGTGCACGAAACGCAGCTTGTCGGCCACCGGCGGCGAAATCACGAACGGATAAAGGTCAGGCAGGCCCATGCACCGGTTGATCGAATTCGATGCCTCCGACAGCACCAGCCAGCGCTCCAGAATCGTATCGAACTCCGCTGCTGCCGGACCGCCGCCGGCGTCCTTGTCCGTACGGATCGGCGTCTGATGATCGACCGTTTCCAGTTGGCCAAGGCGCATGTTCAGGGACTGCACCATCTCCAGCGTGTCGGTGATGTGCAGGTAATGCGCCCACGTCTCGGCCCAGTCCTCCCATGGATGACTGGCCGCGTAGGCGGAAATGTGCCGCGCCTGCCAGTCCGCGGGCGCGCCTGCGGCGTAATGCGCCCGCAGCGCCTGCTCGTAGTTGCTGGTCTCGTCACCAAACAGGCTTCGGAAGGCGTTCAGCCAGATCGGATCGTCGCGGATCAGGCGCTCCCAATAATAATGGCCGAGTTCGTGGCGGAAATGGCCGAGCAGCGTGCGATAGGTCTCGCCCATTTCCGCGCGCATCCTCTCACGCTCGGCCGGCTCCGCCTCGGCGACGTTCAGGGTGACTAGGCCGCTGTCGTGCCCGGTAAGAATGTGTTCGCCACCGGGGCCGCCGCCGAGCGGGTCGGCAAGGAAGTCGAAGGCGAGCCCCACGAGGTCTTCGGCATCGTTCTTAGGCTCGACCGGCAGGCCGAACGCCATCAACGAATAGATCGCGCGTTTCTTGGCACGTTCCACCCGCGCCCAGCGCTGCCGGTTGCCGGCGATCGACAGGTCCGGAATGGTCTTGTTGAGGGCGCAGGCGGCGCAGAACGGCTGGTTCGGCCGGCCCGTCCAGTTGCAGTCGCACTCCGTGGCATTCACGCACTGGAATACGTTCTCGCTCTCGGACAGCACGAACTCGGCGCGATCGGGCAGGTAGAGCACGGCGCTCCCGCACGCCAGGCACTGCACGTTCTCGAAATAGAGCCGCTGGCCGCAGGATGGACAGGTGAAGAGTTTCATATCGGAACCGGTGTCAGAGAAAGCGCCGCTGCAACGCGGTCGCCGCGCGTTTGTTCCCCCTCACTTCCCAGCCAGTTGCGCGATTACCCGCCGCGCCACCGCTTCGCCCGACAGTCGGGCACCGCCGCAGGTCTGGATCAGCGGGCCGGCGAGATGCTCGCCGGCGAAGAAGATGCGCTCCGCCACCGGCTCGGCCAGCGTGCGCCGCGCCGCCGCCTTGCCCGGCCGCGCCGCTGCGTAGGCGCCGCGCACGAAGCGCTCGCCGCCCCAGTTGGTCATGGTCGCGCGGCCGACATGTTTTCTCAGGTCGCTGCCGAAGATACGGCACAGCCGGTCGGCGACGAAGTCGACAGCCGCGGCCTCGCCCGCCGCCGAGAGTTCCCAGGCGAAGTCGCCGCCTACGAAGCCCACCATCAGATCAGTATCGAACGGGAAGCAGAGGAAATAGATGTCATGGCGGGCATGCCGCTCGATCAACAGGTCGTCGAACGGCGCCAGCCCGAGCCGGGTACCGCGGATCTCAATCGGCAGCTTGGTGAGCATGCCCATCGGCAGGTCGAAGATCGCCTCGCGATGGGCATCGGGCAGATCCGGGCTGAACTCGATCTCCTCGAAGGCAAGCACGGCGGGCGAAGCGGTGACGATGGCGGCTTTCGCGCGGAGGGTGCCGCGGTCGGTGACGCAAGCGACGCCCGGCACGTCCCACATGATTTTTCGCACCGGTGTCGACAATTCCACAGGCACGTCCGCGCCGAACTGCGCGACGAGAGCGCCAAAACCCTCAAGGGTGAAATAATTCGGTTCGAGGTCGGCGGCGGCGCGAAAATCCTCGATCGAGATCTCGTCGAAATCCTTGCCGAAATCCATGGGTCCGGCGAATGTCGCGGCTGCCCTCGGCGCGTGCCCGGCGGCAAGCAACGAGGAAACGCGGTCGTCGGTGCCAGTCCAGTTTTCCATCAGCGCCGCAAGCTGCTGATCGGCCTGCCTCATCTCGGCTTCGACCGCCTCGGATGCCTTGTGCCGGCCGAAATAAAGATGGTCGACGTTCATGTCGTGGTGATGCAGGGTCCAGCCTGCGGCTTGCGCCTCCGGGAAATAAGGGTTGCGATCGGCGGCGTGCAGCCAGGCGCAGCCGATATCGAAGGGGATGCCGAAATGCTCGGTGGAGGTGTAGGCGCGGCCGCCGATGCGGGCCATCGCCTCCAGCACCTTGAAGCTCAGGCCGGCGCTGCGCAGAGTTTTGGCGGCGGCCAGGCCGGATGAACCGGCGCCGACGACGACGACATCAACGTCTTCCATTGCGTTGGCCCACCCCTTGCCACGATTTATACTTGATCGTAGGGAAATTCCTCGAAAGTGACCAGCGTTCGACCGGGTCCGGTGGGCATCGAGGGTGACAGCGCAACGATTCGCTGGCAGTGTTCCTACAACGTATTCAGGCAATCAGGAGATCAGAATGGCATTGACTGCCAAGGGATCAGGCTTCGCGGCGGCGGCTTTGCTGGCGCTCGGCCTTTCGACGGTGGGCGCCCAGGCGGCGTCTTGCGGCAAGAATGCCAGCGGCTTCGAGGCCTGGAAGGCCGAGTTCGCTCAGGAGGCGGCCGCCAATGGCGTCGGCCAGCGCGGGCTGGCCGCGCTCGCAGGCGCGTCCTATGCGACCAAGACCATCTCCGTCGACCGCGCCGTCAAGAAGGCGTTCAGCGGTTCGGTCGACGCCTTCATGAAACGGCGCGGCGGTGCCGCCATCATTTCCAAGGGCCGGTCTCTGAAGAAGTCGAACGCGGCGCTGTTCGCCTCGATCGAGAAGCGCTACGGCGTGCCGCCCGGTCCGCTGCTGGCGATCTGGGGCATGGAGACCGGCTTCGGCGCGGCCATGGGCAACCAGAACACGGTGTCTGCGGTGGCGACGCTGGCTTACGACTGCCGCCGTCCCGAGTTCTTTACCGGCCACCTCTATGGCGCGCTCAAGCTGGTGGACCGCGGCGGTCTTTCGGCCAGTTCGGTCGGCGCGGCGCATGGCGAGATCGGCCACACCCAGTTCCTGCCCGGCAATGTGCTCAAATACGGCGTCGACGGCAATGGCGACGGCAAGGTGGACCTGAAGAACAAGGCCGACGCACTGGCCTCCACCGCCAACTTCCTGCGGGGCCACGGCTGGAGCCGCGGCGCCGGCTATCAGCCCGGCCAGGCCAATTACGGCGCGATCGCCGGCTGGAACGCGGCCAGCGTCTACCAGCAGGCCATTGCCATCATGGGCGCCGCGATCGACGGTGGCTGAACAGAAAAGCATTCGGCAATGGAAAAAGCCCGGCGTGCCCGGGCTTTTTTCGTTTGCAGGTCAGGTCGAGAGGTAGCCTCGACTTCTCGAGTACGTCCTGAACAGGCGTCGCGGCTTCAGCGGTGGTCAGCCAGGAACGCCGCGATCCGATCCTCCGCCAGCCCGGCCGCATGCGCAATGCGGCGCGCCAGCTCTTGCGCCGCAGGGCGCAGCGGCGCGCCGTCGGGGCGGTCGAGCCAATAGGAGACCGGGTTGAGCACCCGGCGATCGTCGACCGCCACCAGCCGGCCGGAACGCAGCTGGTCGCCGGTCAGCGGCGGACGGGCCAGCGCCACGCCGAGGCCATGCGCCGCCGCGTCGAGCACAAGATTGTAGTCCTCGAAGCGCCGGTCTTCGGCGCGTGGCCGGTAGTCGATGCCGTAGGCGCCGAACCAGGCTCGCCAGGCAGAGGCGTCGGAATCATTGATCAGCGGCAGGCCGAACAGGCGCTCCGGCACACCCGCTCCGATCCGGCGAGCCAAGTCAGGCGAGGCGATCGGAAAGCAATGCTCCTCGAACAGTTGCGTGGAGATGCGCCCGGGAATGCGGCCACGGCCGCAGCGGATCGACAGGTCGTAGCCGAGATCCGTCAGGTCGGCCTGGCGGATGTCGACGTCGAGCACGATGCGCAGTTTCGGCGGGCCGGTCTCAAGTTCATGCAGGCGCGGCATGAGCCACAGCCCGCTGATCGACGGGATCGAGGTGAGCCGCACCACCGCCGCGCCGCGCGGCTCGTTCCAGCGATCGGTATTGTCGGCGATCAGCGCGAACGCCTCGCTGGTGCGCAGGTAGAGGCGCTGGCCCTCTATGGTGAGCGACACGCCGCGCGCGCCGCGCTCGAACACCTTCAGCCCCAGCCAGTGCTCCAGCTTGGCGATCTGCCGGCTGACGGCGCCATGCGTGAGATTTAGCTTTTCCGCCGCCGCGCTGAACGAGCCGGAGCGTGCCGCCACCTCGAAGGCGCGTAGCGTATCGAGCGGCGGCAGCGGCCGTTCCGAGCTGTGATCCATAGTCACAGCAGGCACTCGAATCTGTCGTTTGTCAATCAGCTTACCGGGGCGCATCTGTCGGTCATGAACGAGGATAGACAGATGACAACCGCCAGTCTCGCACCCGCCGCTCCCGTCCGCCTGGACGTCGCGACCGCCGTTGCCGTTGCCGTTACGGTAGTCGGCTGGGCGTCGTCGTTTCCGGCAATTCGCGCCAGCCTCGCGGCCTTCGGCCCGCTCGAAGTGGGCGCGGTGCGCTTCGGCATCGCCGCGGTACCGGCGGCGATCTTCCTGCTTGTATTGAGGCCCGCCCTGCCCACGCTGGCCGAAGCCTGGCGCTTCGCCACCGGCGGCGCGGTTTTCGTGGCCCTCTACACGATCCTGCTGAATATCGGCGAACTGACCGTGTCGGCGGGCGCGGCGAGCTTCATCATCAACGCCAGCCCGATTTTCACGGCCATGCTCGCCACCGCTCTGCTCGGCGAACGTTTCCCGCTGCTCGCCTGGGCCGGCACCTTCGTGTCCTTCGCCGGCGTAGGGCTGATCGCGCTCGGCGAAGGCGACGGCCTGTCGCTGGATACCGGGGCACTGCTGATTCTCGGCGCGGCGCTGTGCACCACGGTCAACACCGTCGCGCAGAAGCCGCTGTTCAAGCGCCACAAGCCGCTGACGGTCGCTGCCTGGAACATGGTGATCGGCGGCCTGTTGCTGTCGCCCGGCCTGCCGACCGCGTTTGCCGAGGCGGCCGCCGCGCCGACCGAAGCGCTGCTGTCGGCCATCTATCTCGGCATCGTGCCAAGCTTCATCTCTTACGGCGCATGGGCCGTGGCGCTGTCGCGGCTGCCGGCGGCGCGCGCCTCGAACTATCTCTATTGCATACCACCGGTCGCCACGCTGATCGGTTTCGTCTGGCTGGGCGAGGTGCCCGGCACGATGGGCATCATCGGCGGCCTGCTGGCGCTTGGCGGCGTGGTCATGGTCAATCTGAAGCGCTAAGCAGACTTGATTGGTTTCTGGCGGCGGCCCAGCGAGAGCCAAAACGCCAGAGCGGTTCACGCAAATCCGATAAAGCGACCCGCAATCAGGACTGCGGTCCACAATAGCGCCGACAGGCATGCAGCGACGCGCTGTCCATGGCCTCTCACTGCGCCCGCTGGTCGTCGCTCCAACCAGGCGAATACGACAAGATTGGCGCCGGCCAGCAGGATCAGCGCCATCTTGGCCAGGAAAACCGGCAGTCCAACATAGTCTCCGGCCCGAACGGAAAATAGAGCCAGGCCGGAGACGACGGCGACAGCAAAAGCGAGCAACGCAACACGTCGCATCAGCCCGACGAACGGCTGCCGCGGAACCCCGAGCAGCCAGCCGAGCAGCCGCAAGTCCATCAGCCAGACCGTCGTGAACAGCACGCCGATGGCGGCAATGTGTAGCGCGTTGACGATCGGATAGGCGTAGAAGGACGATTTCAGCAGCCGGACGATGGCAAGCTGCTCGATCGCGGCGAAAACCTCCACGATGCGGGTCAGGCCGGCGGGACGCGGCCGGGATAGACGTCGTAGGTCTTGCCGCCGACGCTGATGCGCACCGCCTTCATGCGTTTCTCGCCGGCGTCTTGCGAACGGTTGCCGATGGCGACCACGGTGTCGCCGATCTTGGCGCTGTCCTCGGTGAAGCCGGCGCGGATGGTGGCCGAGGGCGGTGCCAGCTCGACGCGCCACAATTCGCCCTCGGCGTCGACGTCCAAGGTGGCGTGCGGGTTGCCGACGTAAACCTCGCGAATGACGCCTTCCAGCCGGAAGAAGCCGTCCTCGGTCCACGACCAGCCGTGATGGGCAAGCACGGGAATGGTTGTAGCAAGCGTGAACAGCGCCGCAGCCAGCAACGTCCTGTCGCGGGCAAAGCCTTTCCTCACGCCAAACGGTTTCATCGGGACACCTGCCTTCTGCGGTTGCAGCTGAAGAGGGTAGGCTTAGCGGGCCCGGGGTCAAATCACTTCACGCGGAGGCACGGAATATGCCGCTTGTCCGCCTGCCGTCCGACGAGCAATCACCTGCGGGTGACGCGGCCCATGCTTCATGCTATGGCGCGGCAGGATCGCTTTGAATTTCAGGCGGCATCCCCATATAGGCTTGCCATGACGTTGTCCCTCGACCTCACCACGCCGGAGCGGCGCGACGCCTTGCGCGCCCGGCCGGCCTTTGCCGAAAAGCCGTCGCTGATCGGCCTAAGCCGCGCCGAGATGGCCGAAGCGCTGGTCGCCTCCGGCATCGTGCCGGAGCGGCAGGCCAAGATGCGTGTGCAGCAACTCTGGCACTGGCTCTATGTGCGCGGCGTCTCGGCCTTCGCCGACATGTTCAACATCTCCAAGGAATTGCGGACCACCCTCGACAAGCATTTCTCGATCGCCCGGCCGGAGATCGTCGAGGAGCAGATCTCCAACGACGGCACGCGCAAGTGGCTGTTCCGCTTTCCGCCGCGCGGCGCCGGCCGCCCGGTCGAGATCGAGACCGTCTACATTCCCGAGGAAGGCCGCGGCACGCTCTGCATCTCAAGCCAGGTCGGCTGCACGCTGACCTGCTCGTTCTGCCACACCGGCACGCAGAAGCTGGTGCGCAACCTGACGGCCGAGGAGATTCTGGCGCAGCTGCTCACCGCGCGCGACCGCCTCGGCGATTTCCCCGACCGCGACACGCCCGATGGCGCCATCGTGCCGGCGGAGGGCCGCAAGATATCCAACATCGTCATGATGGGCATGGGCGAGCCGCTCTACAATTTCGAGGCGGTGAAGCAGGCGCTGCTGATCGCCTCGGACGGCGACGGCCTGTCGCTGTCGAAGCGTCGCATCACCTTGTCGACCTCCGGCGTTACCCCGGAAATCGCCCGCACCGGCGCCGAGATCGGCGTGATGCTGGCGATCTCGCTGCACGCCACCAATGACGACCTGCGCGACCTGCTCGTGCCGATCAACAAGAAATATCCGCTGAAGGAATTGATGGCGGCCTGCCGCGCTTATCCCGGCCTGTCGAATGCCCGCCGCATCACCTTCGAATACGTGATGCTGAAGGACGTCAACGACTCGCTAGAAGACGCCCGCGCGCTGGTCAACCTGCTCAAGGGCATTCCGGCCAAGATCAACCTGATCCCGTTCAACCCGTGGCCGGGCACCAACTACCAGTGCTCCGACTGGGAGACGATCGAGCGTTTCGCCGACTTCATCAACAATGCCGGCTACGCCTCGCCGATCCGCACGCCGCGCGGCCGCGACATCCTTGCGGCCTGCGGTCAGCTCAAGTCGGAATCGGAGCGCCTGAAGAAAAGCGAGCGGCTGGCGCTGGAAGCCATGATGATCGCCGGCCACGGCGACTGACGGCGCCGGCCGATGCCATCGTCGGCCAGGCGTTCGCTCATCGCAATTTCGCCGGAAGTATCGGCAAGATGACGCCCATGAACGGTGGGCTCCGGGCGTTCGCGACAATGACGGCGGTCGGCTATTGCTGCGCGGTTTTGGCCGCGACCATTGTGACCATCCTGACTCGGATGCTGACGGTCGCGACTGACGGTTTTGACGTCCTGTCGCAGTTTAACGTGCTGGGCATCCTCCTGCCGGGACTGGTGATGACCTTCATCGCCGCTTTCCCTGGCTTCCTGGCGACCGTGTCGCTGCAGCGGCTGTTCAGGCTCGGTCGCCTCAGCTTTTTCATCACAGCCGGCGCCGCCGACGGACTTCTCGCGTTGCTGTTGTTCGACCTGTTCGGGCGGATCGCCGTCGGCGGCTCGGGTACCGTTCTCCAGCCGGCGCTCGCCCTGTGCTGCGTGGCGGGCGGCGCCGTCGGAGGCCTTACCTACCGGCTGGTTTCGGCCTGGCCGGCAGCCGCAGTGGAGATCGGCCCATGAGCGTGATGATCCGCCTGCTCGTGCGTTTCGCGGTCATCCTGGTCGGTTATGCCGTGAGCTGCCTTGCGGTCAGCGCCTTCCTGCACCTGACATTCATCGGCTTGCAGGATCTCGCCGCACCCGAAACACAGGCGACGATCGCCGCGCTCGCGTTCACCGTCCCGTTTACCGCGCTCTTCGTCGCCTATTTCGCCCTTCTGCCGTCGGCGGTGGCGATCGGCCTCGCCGAGTTCTTCGCCCGGCGCGACTGGCTGACCTATGCGCTCGCCGGCGCCGTGGTCGGCCTGGCGGTAGCGGCGATGTTCTGGCGGGCAAGCCTGCCGATTGCCGAGGGCATACAATTCGACGACCCCGGTATGGCGGCGGCGCCGACCCGCAACGATCCGCCCTTCGTCGCTCTGTTGACCGGCGGCGGCATCGTCGGCGGCCTCGCATTTTGGCTGACGGCTGGGCGCTGGGCCGGTGGTTGGCGGCGGCGCAAAGCCGCCGCCCAGCCGGATCAGTAGGCGCGCGACAGGAAGGCGCCACTGACGACGGTCATTGCGATGATCCGGAAATCCAGCCAGATCGACCAGCGGTCGATGTAAAGATTGTCGTAGCGGACACGGTCCTGCATCATTCGGCAGGCGTCGGCCAGATGGTCGGGCGTGCCGCGCAGCCCCTTCACTTGCGAAAGGCCGGTTATGCCCGGCCGCACCCGGTGACGGTAATGCCATTCGGGGATTAGCTGATCGAAGGCGTTGCCTTTGAAGTGGAAGCCGACAGGCAGCGGCCGCGGACCGACGATCGACATCTCGCCGTTGATGACGTTGATGAGCTGCGGCAGTTCGTCGAGCGACGTCTTGCGCAGGAACGCGCCGACGCGGGTGACGCGGCTGTCGCCGCGCTTGGTCAGAGCGTCGCCGCGCACGTCGCTCTGCGCGGCGTGCATGGAGCGGAACTTCAGCATCATGAACGGCACCTGGTTGCGGCCGAGCCGCGGCTGGCCGAAGAACACCGGTCCGCCGTCCTCCAGCTTGATCGCCGCTGCGATGATGAGCATCGGCACGAACAGCAGGGCAAGCGCGGCCAGCCCGAACACGAGGTCGAAGCCGCGCTTCAACCCCTCTCGGGCGCGGCTCCTGAGCGGCGCCCGCAATTGCACCAGCCGGCTGGCGCCGCTCTCGCCGATCTCGGCGTGCCAGATCGGCATGTCGAACATCGAGAGATCCCGCACAAGGTGCAGCACGTCGTTGCTGCGCCGTGTGTCGGTCAAGAGCAGGACGTGATCGATACTCTCCGCCCGGATCGCTTCCGAGAGCCGGCGCTTGACCTCGCTGCACTCGGCCATAGGCACGATCTGCGAGATCACCTGCAGGCCGACCGGCAGGTCCGGCGCGCGGATCGGCCGGTCCGGCGCGCCGTCGACGACCAGCCCGATACGCGCGCCCTCGGAGGATACCAGCCGGGCAAAGGCGAAGGTCGCCAGCGCGTTGAGCGCGACGGCGAGCGGCACCAGCAGGAACACGAACATGTCGTGCCGGCGGGCCGTCATCTGGCTGAAGGCGACGGAAAACAGCGCGACCGGGAACGACGCGAGGATGGCGGACTCGACCACGCCGATGACGCGGCCGCGTACGTCACCCAGCCGCACGCTGTTGAACTCCTGCAGCATGAATTCGGCGACCAGGATGCAGGCGATGTAGAGCATCGATATCATCATGGCGGTGCCGTCGACGGGACCGTACGTCCAACCGGACAGGCCGAGGATAGCCCAGGCCAGCATCGCGGCCAGCGTCGTCGCGCCGGCGATGGTGAGCATGTAGGCGAGCGGAACCAGCGGCCGCAGCGAGGTCGGCGCCACCGCGAGCGCCAGCGCGTTGTTGGCGGCGGCCGCGACGACGTCGTCATGCGCAACGAAGGCCGCCGCTGTCCCCGGCATGCGCGGCCCGGTGAGGAAACCGTTCGACTTGCGCACATAACGCACGAGGCTGTTGATGTGGTGCTTGCGGTGCGCGCCGCTCGGCGCTTCGGCGCTGGTGCGGAAATGATGATGCATGAACACCAGGTCGGGACAGACCCAGGTCGACAGACCGGCCTTGCGCAGGCGCAGGCAAAGGTCGACGTCCTCGTAATACATGAAAAAGCCTTCGTCGAAGCCGCCGAACGCCTCGAACACCGACTTGCGCATGAGCATGAACGAGCCGTAGACCCAGTCGACCTTGGTCGGGCCTTCCAGCTCTACGCCCTCGAGCAGGCTGCGCCGGTAAAAGCCCGGACGCCATTTCCAGCGATCGGCGCCGAACCCGCGCAGCACGGCGATCCACATCGACGGAAAGGCGCGGAAATTGCGCTGGTCGGTGAGGTCGTCGTTGAGCAGGCGCGCCGCCACAACCCCATGCGAGATGTCGCTTTCGAGGAAGCGCACGGCGTCGGCGACCTGGCCCGCATGATACTTGGTGTCGGGGTTGAGAATGAGCAGGAAGCGGCCCGTCGCGATGCCCGCCGCCTTGTTCATGTTGGCGCCGAAACCCATGCGGGTATCGTTCTGCACCACCGTCATGCCGGGACGGGCGCCGCCGACACGATCGAGGAAATCCGGCTCTTTGAGGTTGTCGACCAGCACGATCTCGTGGCTCAGCCCGACAAGCGACTGGTCGAGCGTCGACAGGCAGTCGCGGATCATGTCGGCATGACCGTGGCTGACGATCAGCACGGAGACATCGGGCTTCGTCAAAGCAGGGTCTCCCGGATGATCGCGATCTTCTGGTCCACCCGGCGGGACCAGTCGTGGGCACGCATCGCCTCGTTGCGCCGGCGCGGCGTCATCGTCCTGTCGGCGAGTTGCGCCTCGCATGCCGCGACGAACTGTTCGGGGCTGTCGGCGACCGCAACGAAATCGCGGAGCCGCCGCGCCACCGGCACATCGCGCCCGACCACCGGCAGGCCCGCCGACAGATATTCGTAGCACTTCAGCGCGTCGCCATTGCGGGTGATGTCGTTGAGCGGGAACGGCATCAGCCCGACGTCCATGCCGCGCATGAACAGCGGCAGGTCGTCATAGGGCTGCGGCCCGAGCACGTGGATGTTCGGTACGTCGGCAAACACGCCGCAGTCGAAACCGAACCAGACATAACCGACCAGCGCGATCGACCAGGACGGCCTTAGCCGCGCCATCGCGGTGAGCAGCGGGATGTCGATCTTCCAGGGATCGAGCCCGCCGACATAACCGAGCACCGGCTTCGGCAGGCGGGCGATCGCCGCCGGCGCGCGCGCATCGGCATGCAGGGCGCGGCCGAAGAAGGCGACCTCGGCGCCGCAATTGACTTCGAACGTCCTGGCGTTGCTGAGCCGGCGCGGCGCGCACAATTCCTCGGTCACCGCGAAGACGAGGTCGGCGGCGCGGCAGGCCTCGGCGTCGAGCTGGCGCACGGTGCGCCGCTGCGCGTTGTTGCGCGCCAGCGCCGCGTCGTCGTCGCCGTTCTCGTAGATCTTTATCTCGGCCGGAAAGGCGGCGAGCATCGCGCCGGAATTGTACATGAAGCTCCACAAACAGATGTGCCGGAAGCCGAGCTGCCGGGCGACACGCCGGACCAGCACGGCGAGCAGCCGCCCGCTGCCGCGCCCGGCGACGGGCATGCGCGACTGGCCGGGCAGGGCGAGCGGCGGCGGGCGGTAGGCCCAGATGTTCTCGTCGACCTTGCGCAGGCCCCATTCATTGCCGACCTGGCGTTTCTGGATGCGCGCCATGCGGATCGCCGAGGACAGCGACTCGAACGGCTCCACGACCAGCACGCGATGCCCGCGCGCCGCCAGGCCGAGGATGGTGTAGTCGGGGTTCGACCTGACCACGCCCCAGTTCGACGTGGCGATACAGACGATGTCGAGCAGGGAGCCGTCCGCCGCCCGCAACGCGGAACCGGTCGGTTTTGCCGGAGAGAGCGCCATCATTGGCACGACGGTGCCCATCAGTGCGTCGCGCCCCGGCGGTCGAGCGTGACCAGGCCGTAATAACTCAGCCGCCCCATGCCTGGCAGACGCGCAAGAAGGTGGTCGATCGAGGTGAGCGCGCCGCGGCCGAGCGCATGGTCCATGAACGGCAGGTAGCCGCCCATGCGCAGGAACACGACCTGCGGAAACGACGTGTTCATCGTGCCGGGAAAATTCGCCCGCAGTGTATCGAGCCGATCGCGGTTGAGCGGATATTCGTCGTCGCTCGACGCCTTCTCGATGTTCATGCGCCCGGGCAGCGTCGCCCGCGCGATCATCAGCAGCGGGTTCAGGCCCATCGTCTCGATGAAGGCGGAGCGACCGTGCGGCTTCAGCACCCGGCCGATCTCGCGTGCCGCCTTTTCGAGGTCGAGGTGATGCAGCACGAAGCAGCCGCATACGGCATCGAAGCTGGAGTCGCCGAAGTCGAGCTGCTCGCAATCCATGACGCTGAAGCGGACGCGTTCGGCCACGCCGGACTGCTCGCTGCGCCGCTGGCAGAACTCGATGGACTTCGGTGAGATGTCGATGCCCTCGACGATCGCGCCGCGGTGGCCGAGCGCCACCGACAGGAAACCGCGGCCGCAGCCAAGATCGAGCACCCGCATGCCCGGCTTGAGGCCGAGATGCGAGAACATGCCCTCGACGTAGATGTCGAGGTCAAGCGTCTTGAACCACGGCACCGCCGGATCGCACAGGTCGTCCGGCCCGATGCGCAGCGCGTTGCCGTTTGACAGCGAGCGCTCGATCACCTTGTCCCAGAATTCCGCTTCGCGATCCTGCTTCGTCACATGCGGTTCCGACATTGGCGATTCCGATCGTGGATGAGGGCAGCCATGGCCGCGGGTTCAGTTCCGGCTGGCCGAGAGCATCTCGGCCACGGAGCCATCGACCTGGCCTATGGAGAGCATCTCTTCCTTGTTGGCGGCGAGATACCAGAGCCGCACGCGGCCATCGGCCTCGACCACGGCCGCCGGAGCAAGCACCTGGTGATCGTCCGGCGCGCCCGGCGCGCCTGGCTTGATGACCGGCGCCGAGCCGAAATCCCACGGGCCGTCGGGTGAGCTTGCGGTGGCGACGCCGATCGCGCGCTCCTCGCCGCCGAGCCCGGTGTAGAACAGCAAATACGAACCCGGCCCCTGCTTGACCAGATAGGGCTCGGCCACGCCGTCGCTGCGCCAGCCGTCGAACTGTCCCGGCCCGGCCAGCGGCGTCGGCACTTTTTCCCAGGTGATGCCGTCGGTCGATTTCGCAGCGAGCAGATAGACACCGCCGGTCGGTATCTGCGACACGTCGGTATAGGCGTGGCCGACATAGATCATGTGATAGACGCCGTCCTCGAACAGCACCGTCGGGCTGTAGATGGCGTCGTTGTCGTACCAGCCCCTGGTCGGCGTCATTATCGGGTCGGGCGAAACGCGCGCGAAGCTTCGGCCGTCGCTCGACGTCGCCGCCCACAGGGCGGCGGGAAAGCCGCGATAGGGGCTGCCCTCGTCGCGATAGCCCGAGAAATACAGCAGCCAGCCGCCATCGTCGCGCCGCACTACGGCGACTGACTCGGTGTTCTCGTCCCACTCGCCGTCGCGGCCAGCCATCACCACGCCGTTCACGCCATCGACCGTGCCGCTGGTTTCCCAGTTCCGGCCGTCGGTAGACGTCGCCTTTGCAATGACGGTGCGGCCCTTGGAGACGTCGAGATCGGTGTAGAACAGGTCGAAGCCGTTTTCGGTCCTGACGATGTTGGGATCCGACGCGATCACTGTGCCACGATAGTACCAGTCGGACCTGTTCAGGCCGGCAAAGGTTGCGCCAGCGCCGACCTCGTTCTTGAAAACCGCCGGCCCACCACCCTCCAGCGCGGACAGCAGCCCGACCACGCCGACGGCGCCGAGAAAGGCCGCACTCAACCAGAACATTACCCGTCGCAGCATTCGTGATCTCAATTGGGAGTGACTAGCTTGTCACCAAGGGATCCTTTGTGCTTTGCTATAGAAAAACATCTTTATTGCTCGACGGCAATGCTGTCCTAATGCAAAATATCCAAAAGTGATGTAGATATTTTTTATTTCATGTTCTTGACATGCTCCAGCTAAAGAAACTCCCTGCTTCAGGAGGCGAACTTTGACCGAGCTAAAAATCCAGGATATTCCTGTCGTTATCCTGTGCGGCGGCGAAGGAACGCGTTTCGGTCAGGCCACCCAGAACATGCCGAAGCCTTTGCTGGAGATCGGCGGAGAGCCGATGCTGCTTCACATCATGCGTATTTATGCCCGCCAAGGGTTCAGGCGCTTCATCCTTTGCCTCGGCTACCGCGGAGCCATGATCAAGGATTATTTCCTGCGTCGCGACATTCGCGAAAGCGACTTGCGGCTGGACCTTGCCAGCGGCCGGCAGACCTTGCTCAACGGCGCAGACCGGCTCGACTGGGACGTCACCTTCGCCGAGACCGGCCACAAGGCGCAGACCGGCGCGCGTATCCGCCGCGTCGGCCGCTACATCGACACGCCGCTGTTCCTGTTGACCTATGGCGACGGACTCGCCGACATTGACCTCGGTGCGCTGCTCGCCTTCCACCGCCGCCACGGCCGGCTTGGCACCGTCACCGGCGTGCGCGCCCGCTCGCAGTTCGGCGAGCTGGAACTCGACGGCGACACCGTCCGATCCTTCGTCGAGAAGCCGCAGGTGACATCGGTGATCAACGGCGGCTTCTTCGTCTTCGCCCGGGATTTCCTCAACTACATCTCCGACGATCCGGACTGCATCCTCGAGCGCGAACCGCTGCAGGGGCTGGCGCGCGACGGTGAGCTGAAGGTCTACGAACACAACGGCTTCTGGCAGTGCATGGACACGTTCAAGGATTTTCGCGCTCTGAACGAGCTGTTCGAGAGCGGCGCGGCGCCATGGGCCGCGCCGGATGCCGCCGCGGGGGCGGCATGACCGTCCTCGTCACCGGCGCCTCGGGTTTCGTCGGCTGCTGGCTGATCCGCTCGCTGGCGGACGGCGGCCGGCGCGTTGTCGCGCAGATGCGGCGGCCGCCGTCGGCGCTGTTCAGCCGGCTGGCGCTGGACCAGCACCCTCTGGTTGAGACCGTCGTGGACCCGAGCACGCCTGCGGTACTCGCGCGCACGCTGCCGGACGAGGTTTTTCACCTCGCCGGGATGAGCCAGGTCGCCGCGGCAGCCAAGCAGCCGGCCGCCGCCTATGAAGCCAATGCGCGCCAGACCTGGCTGCTGCTTGAGGCAATCCGCGCCCTGCCCGCGCCGCCGCGCACCGTCGTCGCCTCGACCGAAGGCATCTATGGCGAGACGCCGACCGGCCCGGCGACCGAGGAGCACCCGCTCAACGCCAGCGGCGCCTACGAGACCTCCAAGCTGATGGCCGACATCGCCGCCCGCACCTATGCCCGGCAGTTCGGCCTGCCCGTGGTGGTGGCGCGGCTGGGCAATGTCTACGGGCCGGGCGACGCCAACGCGGCGCGCATCGTGCCGAGCATCGTCGCTGCCGTGCAGGCGGGCGGCGTACCCCATCTACGCGGCGGCGGCCGGGCGGTCCGCAGCCTGCTCCACGTCAACGATTGCATCGCGGCGCTGCGGCTGCTGGCCGCGCACGCCGGTGATTCCGGCGTGGCCGCCGAAGCTTTCAACGTCTGCGGCGAGCCGGCGATGACCACGCTGGAGATCGCCAGGACCGTGCTCGACGCATTCGGTCACGTCGACCTTGCCCCGACCATTTCGGACGCCGCGCCGGGCGAGACCTCGGTGCGCGTGTCGAGTTCGGCCAAGCTGAGGACGCGGCTGGGCTGGTCGCCAGGCATCGGCCTGGCGGCCGGTCTGTCCGCAATCGGGAAAGACATGGAGGCGGCAGGCTGATGGCTGGGCGCTTGGGCGACGTTTTCCGCGGCCGGCCAGTGCTGGTCACCGGCCATACAGGTTTCAAGGGCTCGTGGCTCTGCCTCTGGCTCACCGCCCTCGGCGCGCGGGTGAGCGGCTACAGCAATCACGTGCCGACACGGCCGAGCGCCTTCGAGCTGATGCGGCTTGCCGACGACCTCGACGACCGGCGCGGGGACATCGCCGACGCGGAGGCGCTGCTTGCGACCATACGGCATGTCCGGCCGAGCGTGGTCTTCCATCTCGCCGCGCAGCCGATCGTGCGCGAGGGTTTTCGCAACCCCTATGCGACGTTTTCAGCCAATGTGCTCGGAACGGTCGCGGTGCTGGAGGCGGCACGCAAGACGCCGGGCGTCGAGGCAGTCGTGGTCGTCACCAGCGACAAGGTCTACGACAATGCCGGCTCGGTCTGGGGGTTTCGCGAAAGCGACGGGCTCGGCGGCCACGAACCCTACGGTGCCAGCAAGGCGGCGGCCGAGATCGTCGCCATGACCTACCGTTCGCCAGGGTTTCACCGCGCGGCCGGATCGGAGAACCAGCCGGCGCTGGCCACGGCGCGCGCCGGCAACGTCGTCGGCGGCGGCGACTGGGCGGCCGACCGGCTCATCCCGGATCTCGTCCGAGCAATCGCCGAGGGGCGCGATCAGGCGATCCGCCAGCCGCGCTCGACAAGGCCTTGGCAACACGTGCTGGAGCCGCTCGGCGGCTATCTCTGCCTCGCTGCGGCGCTGCTGGAAAAGCCGGACGCCGTACCGGCCTCCGTCAATTTCGGCCCGAGCGAAGCGGTGATGCCCAACGTCGAGACGATCGCTCGTTCCTTCCTCGAGGTCATGCAAGGCCGGACACGGCTGCTGATCGACGAGGACAAGTCGGGCGGCGAAGCGCACGTGCTGCGCGTCGATTCAAGCCTGGCCCTGAACGCGCTCGGCTGGGAGCCGTGCTGGAACGCGCCAGCCGCGATCGCACAGACGGCCGCATGGTACAAGGCGCATCTCGACGGTGGCGCCGACATGCGAAAGATCTCTCTGGCGCAGCTCGATGGCTATCGCGAGGCCACGTCGGTCGAGCGGCTGCGTCGATGACTATCCGTTCGGGCGCGATCTCCGGCTGATATAGCCGGGCGTTCATAAGGCTGATCAAGCAAGACAGTCATTCGCCGATGCAAGCTCACGGCACGACGACGATCGGCGTCTTGCCCTTGCCGGAAACGCGGTTGTAGAGGTCGATGACGTCCTGGTTGATCATGCGCACGCAGCCGGACGACGCGGCCTTGCCGATCGAGCGCCATTCCGGCGTGCCGTGGATGCGGAACAGCGTGTCGACGCCGTCCTTATATATATAGAGGGCTCGCGCCCCGAGCGGGTTGTCGAGACCGCCCGGCTGACCGCCGCGGAATTTCGCCAGAGTCGGCTTGCGCGCAATCATCTCGGACGGCGGGGTCCAGGTCGGCCATTTGCGCGCGTGATCGACGACGGCGCGGCCGGACCAGACAAAACCGTCCTTGCCGATGCCGACGCCGTAGCGGATGGCGTCGCCGTTTTCCTGCACCAGATAGAGATGCCGCTCCTGGAGGTGCACGACGATGGTGCCCGGCTTTTCGCCGGTCGGATCGACTACCAGGCGGCGCAGGTGTTTCTGTTTGAGTTCGCCCGGCGGGATGGCCGGCAGCCGGAAACCTTCGTCGACGACCGAGGCGTACATCAACTCCGGCTTTCCGAGATTGCCGTAGCCGCCGCCCATGACCGGCGCTTCGGCCTTCGGCGCAGGCGCCGGAGGCGGCGCTGCGACCGGGGGCGCTGGCTTCACCATCGAGGCGCGGCCGGGCAGGCCGATGTCGACGGTGCGGCTGCAGCCGCCGAGCGTCAGGGCGCCGAGTGCGACCAGCATCGTTCGCCGGCTAAACCGGGCATCGGCAAGGGTCGGGGCCGGGCCTGCCGGCAAGGCGGAATCGATCTGTGACACGAGCGCGAGGCTACCCGCAAAACGCTTGACGGACACTCTCCACTCACCCGCTATTTCGCATCTTCATCAATCGTGGTTAGCAGAGAGTAAACACTTTTACCTATTGGTTTTGCTATATATTTTCTTTCGGCAGCACCCTTTTCCCGAAGGTCTCGGCCCCACCGGCCAGGGCGACACAGGAACACCCCGCTTCAGCCACAATGTTGGCCAGAGCGATTCCTACCTGTCGTGCCCGACAGTGAGGGAATCATGCTGAAGACGCTCAAGACCGAATTCGCCCTGCTCGCCGCGGGACTACTGGCGCTGGTGCCGCTGATCGCAGCCGCCCTCGGTCTGGCCTATGTGCTCACCGGGACGGGGACGTTCTGATGGGCCGGCGGGAGCAGACGGCAGGCCGGCCCGCGTCGCGGACGCAGGGCCCCTTTACAACGACGCGCTGGCAGGGATTTATCCTCTCCTTTGAGGAAAGGAGACATCCATGTCGTTTGAAGCCTGGGCGGCCTTCGCCGCGGCATCAGCAGTCCTTCTGATCATCCCCGGACCGACGATCCTGCTCGTCGTATCCTATGCGCTCGGCCAGGGCTGGCGCACCGCCTTGCCCATGGCGGTCGGCGTCGCGCTCGGCGACTTCACCGCCATGACCTTGTCGATGCTCGGCATCGGCGCGCTGCTTGCCGCCTCGGCCACCGTCTTCACGGTGCTGAAGTGGATCGGCGCGGCCTACCTCGTCTATCTCGGCATAAAACTGTTCCGGGCCGGCGGTACGCTGGACCCGCAGCCGCGCACCGATGCGGTGTCGGCAGTGCGGATGACCGCGCATGCCTGGCTGGTGACGGCGCTCAACCCGAAAAGCATCACCTTCTTCGTCGCCTTCCTGCCGCAGTTTCTCGACCGCGAGGCGGATTTCCTCACGCAGATGCTGATCTTCGAGACGACCTTCCTGGCGCTCGCCTTCGCCAACGCCTTCGGTTACGCGCTGGTGGCGGCGCGCGCCCGCGACCTGGTGCGGAACCCGCGGGCGATCCGCATCTTCAACCGCGCCGGCGGCACGCTGCTGGTCGGCGCCGGCGTTGCGACGGTGGCGGTGCGCACGGGCAGCTAGAGCAATTCCGGCAAAAGTGTGAGCGGTTTTGCGTTTGGAATTGCGAAAATAGGAGTTCGTTAGCCCACCTTCGGCACGATCCTGGACATCTCGAAGAAATCGAGCAGGATCGCCAGCGAGACGCCGGTGGCGGTGAGGATCAGGCCGGCGAGAAAAATCCGGCTGGCCCGGTCGAAGAACCGGCGGCGCAGGCATTTGTGATCGAGCAGGTCGGCAAGCGCCTTTATCTGCAGGCAGAGGCCGATCAGAATGGGGCCGAGCGCGAAGGCGTCCATCGGCTCCCACGGGATCGGGTTCGCCGCCCAGTGGGTGACGAAGCCGAGCGAGAAAGCGAGCACGATGCCGACAACGGTCAGCGTGCCATTGCGGAAGATCGTCTCGACGAGCTCGTCCTGAAAAGAATCGCGTTCGGCCATGATGCAGTCAGCAGCTTCGGTTTCGGTCAAACGAGTGTGGCCGACCGGCCGCGCCCGGGGAAGGACGATCGACAATGACGGTTAAGGACGCGTTCGGCCTGCCGCTGTCCGGCGCGTCGGCCGAAAGCCTGCCGCTCTATGAACGGGCGGCCGGCGAGCTTCGCTGTTTCGTCGGCAATCCGGTCGGTTCGGTGGACGCGGCGCTGGCGGCAAGTCCCGGCTTCGCCATGGCGCATGTGCTGAAAGGTTACCTCTACGGGCTGTCGACGGAGAAGGCGGCGATGCCCGTGGCCGCCGCCTGCCACGCCGATGCCCTTCAATTTGCCGCGACCGAACGGGAACGCGGCCATGCCGCGGCGCTCGGTCACCTCGTCGCCGGCGGCTGGCATGCCGCCGGACAGGTGTTGGCGCAGGTCTCCGCCGACCATCCGGCCGACGCGCTGGCCTTGCAGGCCGGGCACCAGATCGACTTCTTCACCGGCAATTCGGCGATGCTACGCGACCGCATCGCCGCCGCCATGCCCACCTGGTCGGCGGACATGCCCGGTTACCACGCCATGCTCGGCATGCAGGCTTTCGGCATGGAGGAGATGGGCGCTTACGCCGAGGCGGAGGCACTGGGGCGCAAGGCGATCGACCTGGAACCGCGCGACGGCTGGGCCCAGCACGCGGTGGCGCATGTGATGGAAATGCAGAGCCGGCAGCAGGACGGCATTTCCTGGATGCGCGGCAACGAGGCGGCATGGACCGGCGACAGCTTTCTCCAGATCCACAACTGGTGGCATCTGGCGCTGTTCCATTACGAACTCGGCGATGTCGACGCGGTGCTGGCGCTGTTCGACGGTCCCATCCGCGGCGCCGGCTCGACGCTGGTGCTCAACCTGCTCGATGCCTCTGCCATTTTGTGGCGGCTGCGGCTGGGCGGCGTCGACGTCGGCGACCGCTGGGCCCCGCTCGCCGCCGCCTGGCTTCCCAAGGCGGGCGACGGCAGCTACGCCTTCAACGACATGCACGCGATGATGGCGTTCGTCGGCGCTGGGCTGGACGCGCCGGCGCTCGACCTGCTGGCGGCGCAGGACGAGGCGATGGCGGGCGGCGGCGACAACGCCGCCTTCACTCGCGAGGTAGGCCGGCCCGCCGCGCTCGGCATCAAGGCGTTCGGCGAGGGCCGTTACGCCGAGGCGGTGCGGTGGCTCGCTCCGTTGCCGGCGATCGCGCATTGTTTCGGCGGCAGCCACGCGCAGCGCGACGTGATCGGCCTGACGCTGCTCGAAGCAGCGATCCGCGCCGGCGATACGGCGCTCGCAAGGCACCTCGCGATCGCTCGACAGACGGCACGGCCGGCGAGCCCGCTGTCCACGCTGTTCGCGAAGCGGGCGGAGAGCTTGACGATCGGCTAGGGCGATTTATTCCGAGGTTCGAAAAAAATATTGCGGAAACCCGTCCAGGCGGTTTTCTCACGACGTTTTTTTGCTTATGAAAACGGGATTGGGAAGCTTGGTCGCTCGCCTGGCATCCCGAAAAAACACCGCCGGCCACGACCGCGCGGGGCTGGGAGGAGCCGGCGATGTATCTCGGGATAGACCTCGGCACGTCCGGCGTGAAGGTGCTGCTGATCGACGGCGACCAGGAGGTCGTCGGCTCGGCCAATGCCCATCTCGACGTATCGCGCCCCAGCCCGGGCTGGTCCGAACAGGATCCGGCACACTGGATAGCGGCCACCGGCGAGGCCATCGAGGCGCTCAAGGCCAAGCACGGCAAGCCGTTCGCGGCGGTCAAGGGCATCGGCCTGTCCGGCCAGATGCACGGCGCCACATTGCTCGGTGACGATGATGCGGTGCTGCGGCCGTGCATCCTGTGGAACGATACGCGCAGTTTTCGCGAAGCGGCCGAATTCGACGCTGATCCGCGTTTCCGCAAGATCACAGGCAACATCGTCTTTCCAGGCTTCACGGCGCCGAAACTCGCTTGGGTGCGCAACAACGAGCCGGAGCTGTTCGACAAGGTTCGAACGGTGCTGCTGCCCAAGGATTATCTCAGGCTGTGGCTGACCGGCGAGCGCATCTCGGAGATGTCGGACTCGGCCGGCACGTCCTGGCTCGATACGGCGGCACGAACGTGGTCGGCGCCGCTGCTGGAAGCCACGCATCTAGACGAAAGCCATATGCCGTCGCTGGTCGAGGGAACGCAGCCGGCGGGAACGCTGCGGGCCGAACTTGCGAGCCGCTGGGGCCTGCCCGGCAACGTTGTAGTGGCCGGCGGCGCCGGCGACAACGCCGCGTCAGCCTGCGGCATGGGCACGGTGAAGGCCGGACACGCCTTCGTCTCGCTCGGCACGTCGGGCGTGCTGTTTGCCGCCAACGACGCCTATCTGCCGAAGCCGGAAAGCGCGGTGCACACCTTCTGCCACGCCCTGCCGGACACCTGGCACCAGATGGGCGTGATCCTGTCGGCGACGGATTCGCTCAACTGGCTTTCCACGATCACCGGCAAGCCGGCCGCCGACCTCACCACCGATCTGGGCGAAGGGCTGCGCAAGCCGACCGGCGTCAGCTTTTTGCCCTATCTTTCGGGCGAACGCACGCCGCACAACGACGCGGCGATCCGCGGCTCCTTCACCGGTCTGGCGCACGAGACGGACGTGGCGGCGCTGACGCAGGCTGTGCTGGAAGGCGTCGCCTTTGCCTTCCGCGACAGCCAGCACGCGCTGGAGCAGGCCGGGACGACGCTCGAGCGCGTAACCGCCGTCGGCGGCGGCTCGCGCTCGCATTACTGGCTGAAGGCGATCGCCACGGCGCTGCGCGTCCCGGTGGACATACCGGCCGACGGCGACTTCGGCGCCGCCTTCGGCGCGGCGCGGCTCGGCCTGATCGCCGCCGAAAACGCCGATCCGCACGACGTGCTGACCGCACCCGCCACCGCGGAGACCATCGAGCCGGTAACCGGCGTCGTCAGCACCTACGACGATGCCTACACCCGCTACCGTGCGCTTTACCCGGCGATCCGGGGCACGCTGTGATCGTGGATCGGCGATGCCTCGCAATCGCGCACGGCCGCGGCGAGACCGTGCCGCGGCCATGCGAAAAGCGGTTGGCCGGCCGCTTACCCCGGCACCTTGTCGAGGAATCCGGTGACGCTTTTCAACCGGCCGCCTTCGATGATGCCGATGTCGGTGCCTTCGATGACGGATGCCGTTCCTTCCGGGCCGAGCTTCCACGAGAAGCGGATGAACTCGCCGAAGCCGTCCGGCGTACCCTTCAACGAAAATCGGAAGCCGGCAAAACGCTGGTGCACGCCGTCGATCAGCGCGGCGATGCCGTCATGGCCGTCGCCCTGCATGACCGGGTCGCGATAGCTGACGCCCTCGGTGAAGGTGTTGGCGATCAAGGTCTCGCGCCTGGCGGCGTCGCTCTCGTTCCAGGCGGCGACGTAGGCGTCGGCGATCGTTTTGGGGTCGGTCATTGCCGTGTCTCCTTTGCTCTGTTCGACACGACGACCTTTGTGCGCCGCCGCCGGCGCCGTTCCAATTACGCCGCAGGTAATCGAACACGCTCGTACGGCCTGTTTTCCACGCAAGCGCGGCGACGTCCGCGAAGCCCCATTCGGAGAGGAGCAAAATCGTGAGCACCGGATTTTTCGGCGACATCAAGCCGATCCAGTACGAAGGACCGGATTCGGCCAACCCGCTTGCCTATCGGTTCTACAATCCTGACGAGATCGTCCTCGGCAAGCGCATGGAAGACCACCTGCGCTTCGCCGTCGCCTACTGGCACTCCTTCGCCTGGCCGGGCGGTGACCCGTTCGGCGGCCAGACCTTCGAGCGCCCATGGTTCGGCGACACGATGGAGAAGGCGAAACTCAAGGCCGACGTCGCCTTCGAGATGTTCTCGCTGCTCGGCGCGCCTTTTTATTGCTTCCACGACGCCGACGTGCGGCCGGAGGGTGCCAGCTTCGCGGAAAGCGCGGCGCGGCTCGATGAAATCGCCGACATTTTTGCCGCCAAGCAGAAGGAGACCGGAGTCGGGCTGCTGTGGGGCACGGCGAACCTGTTCTCGAATCGCCGCTTCATGTCGGGTGCCGCCACCAACCCCGATCCGGAGGTGTTTTATTACGCCGCCGCCACGGTGAAGAAATGCATCGACGTGACGATGCGGCTCGGCGGCGAGAACTATGTGCTGTGGGGCGGCCGCGAGGGCTACGAGACGCTGCTCAACACCGATCTGAAACGTGAGCAGGAGCAGGCCGGCCGCTTCCTGTCGCTGGTGGTCGACTACAAGCACAAGATCGGTTTCAAGGGCACAATCCTGATCGAGCCGAAGCCGCAGGAGCCGACCAAGCACCAGTACGACTACGACGTCGCCACGGTGTACGGCTTCCTGAAGAAGTTCGGGCTGGAGAACGAGGTCAAGCTCAACATCGAGCAGGGCCACGCCATCCTCGCCGGCCATTCGTTCGAGCACGAGTTGGCGCTGGCCGACGCGCTCGGCATCTTCGGCTCGATCGACATGAACCGCAACGACTATCAGTCGGGGTGGGACACCGACCAGTTCCCCAACAACGTGCCGGAGATGGCGCTGGCCTATTACCAGGTGCTGAGAGCCGGCGGCTTCACCACCGGCGGCACCAACTTCGACGCAAAACTGCGGCGCCAGTCGCTCGACCCTCAGGACCTGCTGATCGGCCATATCGGCGGCATGGACTGCTGCGCCCGCGGCCTCAAGGCGGCGGCGCGCATGCTCGAGGACAAGGCGCTGTCGGGACCGCTGGAAGAGCGCTATGCCGGCTGGAACGACGCCGAAGCGCAAAAGGTGCTGTCGGGCGGCTACACGCTCGAAGAAATCGCCCACCACGTCGAGACGCGCAACCTTGATCCACAGCCGCGCTCGGGCCGGCAGGAGTTCCTGGAGAACGTCGTCAACCGCTACGTCTGATCGGAGCAGGTTCGCGCTCGTCGAGGTCGCCTGGACCGACGGTTTTCCTTGAACTGCCGGTGCCACGGACGTCCGAGGTGATACAAGCCAGCCCTTCGTTCGATGCGATAGGGGCGAAAATGACCGAGGGCCAGATCGTGGTGCGGCCTGCGACGGCCCGAGACGGACCGCAGGTGAAGGCGGTCTTGCGTGACACGTTCGAGACCACGTGGAAGCCGCATGTGACGCCGGCCGCGGCTGAGACCTATCTGTCGGCAGGACACGGCGACCGTTATGTCGACGAGCGCCTGCCCGAGTTCTGGGTGGCGGAACAGGGCGATATGGTGGTCGGCTTCGTGCATTGGCGAGGCGACTTCATCGAGGCCGTGCACGTGCGCTCCAGCCATGCTCGTCGCGGCGTCGGCGGTCTGCTTCTCGACCGCGCCGAAGCGGCGATCGCCGCCGCTGGCTTCCGTGAGGCGCGGCTGGAGACCGATACGTTCAACGAGCGCAGCCACGCCGTCTACCGGGCTCGCGGCTACCGGGAGAAGGACCGCTATCCCGACGACGAGTGGAACAGCGGGTTCACCACCATCCTGTTCGCCAGGCAGCTGGGTTGAGCAAGCTTGCGGATTCCGTCCGGAAAGCATTTTCCATTCGATCTCAATCGGTTGGAATGCCACCGTCGGCGTCGACATAGTTTCGGCACGCGCCTGCCTTCTGGCTGTCACGAAGCCCTTCTATGCTTGCCGTCATGGAACCGAATTGCACTTCACACGCGCTGCCGGGCCGGCTCGACCTTGAGGTCTTTCACGGCTTCGGCGAGGACGACTCGATTGTCGACCGGCTGCTGGCGCTGCCGGTTGCGACGCCGTCGCATGACGGCAAACCGAATGCCTGGGACGCCGGCGTGGCCCGGCGCCTCGAAAAGCTGCTTGCTGACCGCATGCGCGAGCGCATCGCCGGCGGTTCTGACATCCCACGAACGATGTGACTTGCGGCCGCGGCCTGCCGCGGGGCTCCGTGTCCCTCGCTCATACCTGCCGCATGCGGCTAGGTGCCATACCGAAAGCACGTGAGAAGGCGCGCGAGAACGCGGCGGAGCTGGAGAATCCGCAGCGCGTCGCGACGTCCGCCATGGCGACACGCGTGTCGAGCACCAGCCGGCGGGCGGCATGCAGGCGCAGCCGCAGGTAGTAGGCGCCCGGCGTCTCGCCGACCGAACGCTGGAAAATGCCTTCCAGCGTCCGCGCGGTGACACCGGCACGTCGGGCGATCGCGGCAACCGTCAGAGGCTGGTCGACATGCGCTTCCATCAGCCGCACGGCTTGCGCCAGCCTTGGATCGTAACCGTCCAGCCGACCGAGCGAGACCAGCGGCTGCGCGTCGGTTGCGGCGCGCGCCTGATCGTAGATGAACACGCTCGCCACATCGAGCGCCACCGCCATGCCCAGCCGTGAACGCACCAGATGCAGCATCAGGTCGAAGGTCGGCGAGGCGCCGCCCGCGGTGAAGGCCGGCCCGTCGATGACATACCGGTCCGGCCGCACTTCCGTACCTGGAAAGGCGTCGACGAAATCCTCCATGTCCTCCCAGTGCGTAGTCGCGGCGCGGCCTTCCAGTAGTCCCGCGCGTGCGATCAGCCAAGAGCCCGCCTCGATGCCGCCATAGCCGCGCGCTGCCCGCGCCACCCGCCTTATTCCGGCAAGCAGCCCCGGCGCGGTCTCGTGCCTGGCGCCGAAGCCGCCGATGACGGCGAGAACGTCCGGTCGTTCGTTCCGGTCGAACGCGCCTTTGACGGCGACCGGCAGCCCGGCGGTGGTCACCGGCGGGTTGCCGTCGATCGAGACCACCTTCCAGTCGAACATCGTTTCGCCGGCGACGCGGTTGGCGGCACGCAGCGGGTCGACGGCAGAGGCCACGCACATAAGCGAGGAGCCCGACAGCGCCACGAAGGTCACGACGAGGGGTGCCCGTTCAGGCTGAAAGATCGATCCCGTTTCGCTTTTTGCCATTCTTGTTTCGTAAAACGCAAAGCGTTTTCCCGCAAGTACGGCATGCTTGCGACAAGCCTGAATGGGAGGAGTTCATGCCACTCGCGATGAACCGCGACGTCTTCATCACTTGCGCCGTGACCGGCTCGGGTGGCACGCAGGATCGCAGCCCGCATGTGCCGCGCTCGCCCAGGCAGATCGCCGAATCGGCGATCGCCGCGGCCAAGGCGGGTGCGGCCATCGTGCATTGCCATGTGCGCGATCCCGAGACCGGCAAGCCGCGCCGCGACGTATCGCTTTATCGCGAGGTGACCGAGCGCATCCGCGACGCCGAGGTCGACGTGGTGCTGAACCTCACTGCCGGCATGGGCGGCGACATGGTGTTCGGCGACGTCGAAAGCCCGCTGCCGCTGAAGACGTCCGGCACCGATATGGCCGGCGCCTCGGAGCGCGTCGAGCATGTGCGCCAGTGCCTGCCGGAGATCTGCACGCTCGACTGCGGCACCATGAACTTCAATGAAGCCGACTACGTGATGACCAACACGCCAGGCATGCTGCGCGCCATGGGCGCCAAGATGACCGAAATGGGCGTCAAGCCGGAGATCGAAGCATTCGACACCGGCCATCTGTGGTTTGCCAAGCAGCTCGTCGAGGAGGGCGTTCTGAAGCCCGACGCGCTGGTGCAGCTGTGCATGGGGGTGCCGTGGGGCGCGCCGGACGACCTCAACACCTTCATGGCGATGGTCAACAACGTGCCCTCGACCTGGACGTGGTCGGCCTTCTCGCTCGGCCGCAACCAGATGGCCTACGCCGCGGCCGCGGTGCTGGCCGGCGGCAACGTCCGCGTTGGGCTTGAGGACAACCTCTGGCTCGACAAGGGCGTTCTCGCCACCAACGCCCAGCTGGTCGAGCGGGCGGTGACGATCGTCTCCAACATGGGCGCCCGGGTGCTCGGACCGGACGAGGTGCGCAAGAAGCTCAACCTGACCAAGCGGCCGCCGCTGGCGGCATAAAAGACAAAGGGCGGTGGATGCATATCGCCCATGTTCCGACCGTGGGCAGGGAGGCCGGCGGTGAAGACAGTGAAGTTCACGGCGATGAAGGACGGCGACCGCGAGGATTATGCCTTCCTGACCGCGCACGAGATCAACTACGCCGCCAGGACCGGCGAGCGGCTGCTCGACGCGCTGGTACAACTCGACGAAGGACTGTCGGGCTATCGGATCACGCGGCTGGGCCATTCGCTGCAGGCGGCGACAAGGGCCTGGCGCGACGGCGCCGATGCTGACTGGATCGCCTGCGCGTTGCTGCACGATGTCGGCGACATCTATGCCCCGTACAATCACGACGAATACGCCGCCGCCATCCTGAAGCCATTCGTGCGCGAGCAATGCACCTGGGTGGTGGAAAAACACGGCGACTTTCAGCGCCTCTATTACGCCCATCACCTCGGCGGCAATCGCCACGCGCGCGAAAAATTCGCCGGTCACGCCTATTTCGACGATTGCGACGCGTTCTGCGAACGCTGGGATCAGTCGAGCTTCGATCCCGATTACGACACCTTGCCGGTCGACCACTTCCGGCCCATCGTGCTGGAGGTGTTTTCACGCGCCGCCTACGCCCCTTCGGTCATCCGCGCCGGCGTGCGCGTGCCGCTGGCCGATCCTGAAACAGCAAGACAAAGAGCATTGTCATGAGCATCGTCAGCAAGGCCGCCGCGATCGGCGGCGGCGTCATCGGCGCGGGCTGGGTGGCCCGGCTGCTGCTCAACGGTATCGACGTGTCGATCTACGATCCCGATCCCGAAGCCGGGCGCAAGGTCGACGAGGTGATGAAGGGCGCTCGGCGTGCCTACCGAAAGATGCTGCCCGGCGGCCTGCCCAAGGAGGGCAAGCTGACCTTCGCCAAGACGATCGCCGAGGCGGTCGCCGACGCGGACTTCATCCAGGAGAGCGTGCCGGAGCGGCTCGACCTCAAGCACAAGGTGCTGGCCGAGATCGACAAACATGCGCCTGCCAACGCGCTGGTAGGTTCGTCCACTTCCGGCATCAAGCCGAGCGACATGCAGACGGCGATGCAGCGGCCGGAACGGCTCGTGGTCGGCCATCCCTTCAACCCGGTCTACCTGCTGCCAATCGTCGAGATCGTCGGCGGCAAGGACACGCTGCCGGAAGCCATCGAGATGGCCCGGGAGATCTATTCGTCGATCGGTATGAAGCCGGTGGTCATCCGCAAGGAGATCGAGGCTTTCGTCGGTGACCGGCTGCTCGAAGCAGCCTGGCGCGAGGCGCTGTGGCTGATCAAGGACGGCATCTGCTCGGTCGAGGAACTCGACGACATCATGCGCTACGGCTTCGGCCTGCGTTGGGCTCAGATGGGCATGTTCCAGGTCTACCGCATCGCCGGCGGCGAGGCCGGCATGCGCCACTTCATGGCGCAGTTCGGGCCGTGCCTCAGCTGGCCGTGGACCAAGCTTATGGACGTGCCGGAGTTCAACGACGAACTGGTCGACCTGATCGCCGCCCAGTCGGACGAGCAGTCCGACAAATGGTCGATCCGCGAGCTGGAAAAGATCCGCGACGACAATCTGGTCGCGATCATGGAAGCGCTGTCGAAGCAGAACAAGGGCAAGGGCTGGGGCGCCGGCGCGCTCTACAACGAATTCACCGGGCAGCTCGCGAAGCGCGCGGCCAAGCCGAAAGGCTCCAAGGCGGCGGAGAAGGCCAAGGCCACCAAGCCGGTGAAGAAGGCCAGGGCGGAAAAGTCGAAAAAGAAGGGCTGAGGCGATGCATTTCGGTCTGAGCGAGGAACAGCAGCTCATCGTCGACACGACGCGTGCCTTCGTCGAGAACGAGCTCTATCCGCATGAGCAGGAAGTGGAGCGCAGCGGTCACCTGCGCATGGAGCTGATCAAGGAAATCCAGGCGAAGGCGATTGCTGCCGGCCTTTACGCGGCCAACATGCCGGCAGAGGTCGGTGGCGCGGGGTTGGATACCGTCACCTGGCTGCTCTATGAAAAAGAGCTGGGACGGGCGAACTATGCGCTGCATTGGACCTGCGTGGCGCGCCCTTCCAACATCCTGCTCGCCGGCACGCCGGAGCAACGTGAAAAATACCTGTTTCCCTGCATCCGCGGCGAGAAATGGGACTGCCTGGCGATGACCGAGCCCGGTGCCGGCTCGGATCTGCGCGGCATGAAGGCGAGCGCCGTGCAGGACGGCGACGACTGGGTGCTCAACGGCACCAAGCATTTCATCAGCCACGCCGACATCGCCGACTTCGCCATCGTCTTCATGGCCTCCGGCGAAGAGGATTCCCCGCGCGGCAAGCGCAAGAAGATCACCGCGTTTTTCGTCGACAAGGGCACCAAGGGTTTTTCCGTGCGCGACGGCTACCGCAACGTCTCGCATCGCGGCTACACCAATGCGGTGCTGGAGTTCGACGACTGCCGCCTGCCGAAGGAGCAGGTGCTCGGCGAGGTGCACAAGGGTTTCGAGGTCGCCAATTCCTGGCTCGGCGCGACGCGCCTGCAGGTCGGCGCCACCTGCCTCGGCCGCGCCGAGCGGGCGCTGCGGCACGCCATCGAATACGCCGCGCAGCGCGAACAGTTCGGCCAGCAGATCGGAAAATTCCAGGGCGTGTCGTTCAAGCTCGCCGACATGGCCACCGAGCTGAAGGCGGCCGACCTGATGGTGTTTGAGGCCGGCTGGAAATACGACCAGGGCACGGTCACCGACCAGGATATGGCGATGGCCAAGCTCAAGGCCACCGAGGTGCTGGCCTTCGTCGCCGACGAGGCGATTCAGGTCCATGGCGGCATGGGCCTGATGGACGACCTGCCGCTCGAGCGCATCTGGCGCGACGCCCGCGTCGAGCGCATCTGGGAAGGCACCAGCGAGATCCAGCGCCACATCATCTCGCGCGCGCTGCTGCGGGCGGTGGGCGGATGAACCGCCTCGAACGCCTGCTGCGCCCGAAAAGCATCGCCATCATCGGCGGTGGCGCCTTCGGCACGAACGTCGTCAGGCAATGCCTGAAGGAAAGCTTTGCCGGCGCGATCTGGCCGGTTCACCCCAGCAAGGCCGAGGTCGAAGGCGTAAGGGCCTACAAGACCGTCGCCGAGCTGCCGGGCGCGCCCGATGCCACCTTCATCGGCGTCAACCGCCACCTCACCGTCGAGATGGTGAAGGCGCTGCGCGAGAAGGGTGCCGGCGGCGCGGTCTGCTTCGCCTCCGGCTTCCGCGAGACCGGCCACTACGATCCGGAAGGCGACGGCCTGCAGGACGCGCTGCTCGACGCGGCGGGCGATATGCCGATCATCGGGCCGAACTGCTACGGCCTGATCAACTACGCCGACGGCGCGCTGCTGTGGCCCGACCAGCACGGCGGCGTCCGCCTCGCCGAGGGCGAACGCGGCGCGGCAATCATCACGCAGTCCTCCAACATCGCGATCAACATGACCATGCAGGCGCGCGGCCTGCCGGTCGCCTACATCATGACCGCCGGCAACCAGGCGCAGACCGGGCTTTCCGAAATGGCGCTCGGCCTCATCGAGGATGCGCGCGTCTCGGTGCTCGGCCTGCATATCGAGGGTTTCGATTCCGTCGACGGTTTCGAGCGGCTGGCGGCGCGGGCGCGCGAGCTGAACAAGCCGATCGTGGCGATGAAGGTCGGGCGCTCCGAAGCGGCGCGCGCCGGCGCCGTCTCGCACACCGCCTCCCTTGCCGGCTCGGACGCGGCCTCCGACGCCTTCCTGCGCCGTCTCGGCATCGCCCGCGTCGACGCCATTCCGTCCTTGCTCGAAGCGCTGAAGCTGCTTCATGTGCACGGCCCGCTCGCCGGCTACAGCCTGTCGTCGATGAGCTGCTCGGGCGGCGAGGCTTCGGTGATGGCCGACAGCGCCGAGGGCCGCAGGGCCTATTTCCCGATACTCACCGAGGCGCACCGAGCGCATGTAAAATCGACGCTGGGACCGCTGGTGGCGGTTGCCAACCCGCTCGATTACCACACCTTCATCTGGAACGACGAACCGGCGATGACCGCGACGTTCGGGGCCATGGTGTCGGGCGGCTTCGACCTGAACATGCTGGTGCTCGATTTTCCGCGGCGCGACCGCTGCTCCGACGTCGACTGGTGGACGACCCTGCGGGCCTTCGAGAGCGGCCTCCGGACGCATGGCGGCAAGGGCGCCATCGTCGCGTCGCTGCCGGAAAACCTGCCGGAGAAGTATGCGCCCGGCCTGATGGCGCGCGGCATGGTGCCGCTCTACGGCATCACCGAAGCCTTCGACGCGGCCGAGGCGGCGGCGTTCGTCGGCGAGGCGTGGCGGCGGCCGGCGGCTGGGCAAATCGGCAATGGCGGCGCCAAGGGGGAGATGGCCGGCAGGCCAGAGAAGGGCGTCTCGCACCCCCCGGCCACACTCGACGAAGCCGCCGCCAAGGCGCTGCTTTCCGAGGCCGGCGTCTCTGTGCCGGCCGGCCGACGCGCTTCCAGCGTCGAGGAAGCGGCGCGGGCGGCGGATGCCCTCGGCTACCCCGTCGCGCTGAAGGCGCTCGGTGTGGCGCACAAGTCGGAAGCCGGCGCGGTAAAACTTTTCCTGCGCGACGGAGCGGCCGTGCAAGCTGCTGCCCGCGAACTGCTGCCGCTCGGCAGCGGCCTTTACGTCGAGCGCATGGTGGAGGGCGGCATCGCCGAGCTGATCGTCGGCTTCACCCGCGACCCGCTGTTCGGGCCGGTGATGACGCTGGGTTCCGGCGGCGTGCTGGTGGAACTGCTGAGGGATTCGGCTACACTGCTGTTGCCGGCATCGCGCGACGAGGTCGAAGCGGCGCTTCGCGGCCTGAAGCTGTTCCCGCTGCTGGACGGTTTTCGCGGCCGGCCGAAGGCCGATGTCGACGCGGCGGTCGAGTCAATCCTGGCGCTCTCCGCCTTCGTTCGGGACCATGCCGAAGCGATCGAGGAACTCGACATCAATCCATTGATCGTCTGCGATGGAGGCAAGGGTGCCTGGGTCGCGGATGCGCTGATGGTGATTTCCTCCCCCCTTGAGGGGGAGGTGGCCGCGCCGCGGCCGGAGGGGGTACCCTCGGAAGGCACCTCCCCAAGGTCGCGCCCGGCCGCGGCGACCCCGCCCGGCCGTACGTTGTCCGGCCACCCTCCCCTCGAGGTGGAGGGGAACGCAGGAGGCTTGTCATGACCGACGTGATCACCACCCGCCGCGAAGGCGCCGTCCTCGAAGTCACGCTCGACCGGCCGAAGGCCAACGCCATCGACCTGAAGACCTCGCGGCTGATGGGCCAGACGTTCAAGGCCTTCCGTGACGATCCGGAACTGCGTGTCGCGATCGTCAAGACGGCCGGCGACAGGTTCTTCTGCGCGGGCTGGGATCTCAAGGCGGCCGCCGCCGGCGACCCGGTCGACGGCGACTACGGCGTCGGCGGCTTCGCCGGGCTGCAGGAACTGCGTGACCTGAACAAGCCGGTGATCGCCTGCGTCAACGGGATGGCGGTCGGCGGCGGTTTCGAGCTGGCGCTTTCTTGCGACCTGATCTACGCCTCCGATCACTCGAGCTTCGCCCTGCCGGAAATCCGCGCCGGCACGCTGGCAGACGCCGCGACGATCAAGCTGCCGAAGCGCATTCCCTATCACATAGCCATGGACCTGCTCCTCACCGGCCGCTGGATGGATGTGGCCGAGGCGCATCGCTGGGGCCTGGTCAACGAGGTGCTGCCGAAGGAGAAGCTGGAAGAGCGCGTGTGGGAGATCGCCCGCCTGCTCGCCTCCGGCCCGCCGCTGGTGTTCGCGTCGATCAAGGAGGTTGCCCGCGAGGCCGAGGCGATGACCTTCCAGGAAGCGATGAACTGGATCACCAAGCGCAAATTCCGCACCGTCGACGAACTCTACGATTCCGAGGACGGCATGGAGGGCTTCAAGGCGTTCGCGGAGAAGCGCGACCCGGTGTGGAAAGGGCGGTGACCGGCGTGGCCGACTACGCCACGCTCATCGACGCCGAGACATGGGCGTTCATCGAGCGCACCAGCAGCTATTATCCACCCGACACGATCGACTATACGATCGCCGATCAGCGCGCCATCTACGACCGCATGTGCCGCGAGTTCTTCGCCGGCTATCCGGAAGGCGTGACGGCCGAGACCACGGCGATCGCCCTGCCAGACCGCGCCATTCCGATCCGCATCTACCGCACGGCCGCGCCGGTGGCGGCGGCGATGGTGGTCTATTTTCACGGCGGAGGTTTCATCCTCGGCGGGCTCGACAGCCATGACGACGTCTGCGCCGAACTGTGCCAGGCCACCGGCTTCGAGGTGGCCGCCGTCGACTACCGGCTCGCGCCGGAGCACAGGCATCCGGCCGCCTTCGATGATGCGATGGCTGCTTTCGAGTGGGCGGCGACCACCTACAAACGGCCGATCGTGCTGTGCGGCGATTCGGCGGGCGGCAACCTCGCCGCCGCGGTAAGTCACGCGGCGCGCAGCCATGCGCGGGCGCCGGTCGGCCAGGTGCTTATCTATCCCGGCCTCGGTGGCGACCGCGGCCTGCGTTCCTATCGGGAACACCCGGAGGCGCCGATGCTGACGGTGCGCGACCTCGACTTCTACAGAAACATTCGCGGCCATGTCGCGGCCGGCGACGCGACGCAAAGCCCGCTCGCCGATGGCGATTTCACCCGGCTGCCGCCCACCGTGGCAATCACGGCACAGTGCGATCCGCTGTCGTCGGATGGCGAGGCCTATCGCGATCAAATCCTTGCCGCCGGCGGCAAGGCGTGGTGGCATGAGGAGCCGGGGCTGGTGCATGGCTACCTGCGCGCCCGCCACAGCGTGGCGCGAGCGCGAGCGAGCTTTTCGCGGATAACCCAGGCCGTGTCGGCGCTGGGCCGCGGAGAATGGCCCTACTGACGGTGGACGAGGGGAGGAGCGAAGGTCCATGAAAACCGTAACCATCTTCCCGCGAACCATCGTCGAGAACCCCGATGTCGGCATCGAGATGCCCGACGGCTGCGTGCTGTCGGCCCGCATCTGGCTGCCGGCCGATGCCGAAAAGGACCCGGTGCCGGCGATCCTCGAACATCTGCCTTATCGCAAGCGCGACGGCACGACGGCGCGCGACTGCCTGACCCACCCTTACTTCGCCGGCCACGGCTACGCCTCGATCCGCGTCGACATGCGCGGCAACGGCGACTCCGAAGGCCTGATGGACGACGAATACAGCGAGCAGGAACTGGACGACGCCTGTGCGGTGATCGCCTGGGCGGCCGCGCAGCCCTGGTGCAACGGCAGTGTCGGCATGATGGGCATCTCGTGGGGCGGCTTCAATTCGCTGCAGGTGGCGGCCAAGCGCCCGCCGGCGCTGAAGGCGATCATCACGCTCTGCTCGACCGACGACCGCTACGCCGACGACATCCACTACAAGGGCGGCCTGCTGCTCAACGAGAATCTCGGCTGGGGCTCGACCATGCTGAGCTATTCCTCGCGCGCCCCCGACCGGGCCATCGTCGGCGAAAACTGGAAAGCTATGTGGCTTGAGCGGCTGGAGAACGAACCGTTCCTGCCGGCCGTCTGGCTCAGGCACCAGCGCCGCGACGCCTACTGGAAACGCGGCTCGATCTGCGAGGATTTTTCCGCCATCGAGGCGGCGACGCTCGCCGTCGGCGGCTGGGGCGACGCCTACAAGAACGCGGTGGCGCGCCTGGTCGAAGGCATCGAGGCCCCAGTGAAGGGCATCGTCGGGCCGTGGATACACAAATACCCGCATTTCGCCGTGCCGAAGCCGGCGATCGGCTTCCTGCAGGAGGCGCTGCGCTGGTGGGACCGTTGGCTGAAGGGCAAGGAGACCGGCGTCGAAAACGATGCGATGATGCGGCTCTACGTCATGGACTCCGCGCCGCCGCGCGACTGGTACGAGGAGCGGCCGGGGCGCTGGATCGCCGAATATCAATGGCCGTCGCCGGGCATCGCGCCGCGGCGCTTCGCCCTCGCCGACGGCGGGCGCCTCGCGTCGGGCGCCGCGGCGCTTTCGCCCACCGCCGTCGCGTCGCCGCAGGACTGCGGCATGGACGGCGGCGAGTACTGCGCTATCTGGCTCGGGCCCGAGATGCCCGGCGACCAGCGCGCCGACGACGACAAGTCGGTGTGTTTCGACAGCGGCCCCCTGTCGGCCTCGATAGACATCGTCGGAGCGCCGGTCGTCGGGCTGCGGCTGACGGCCGACCGGCCGGTGGCCATGGTTGCCGTACGGCTCTGCGACATTCATCCTGACGGTGCCTCGACCCGCATCACCTATGGCGTGCTCAACCTTTGTCATCGCGAAAGCCATGAATTTCCGGCGGCTGTCGTGCCAGGCGAGGCGATGGACATCACCCTGAAGCTCGACGACATCGCCTATCGGGTGCCGGCCGGCCATCGGCTGCGCGTCGCGATCTCGTCGTCCTACTGGCCGCTGGTCTGGCCGTCGCCGCAGCCGGTGACGCTGACGCTGCTCTCGGGCCATGTCGACGTGCCGGAGCGCGCCGGCGGCAAGGGCGACGAAGCCCATTTCGGGGAGCCGGAAGCAGCGCGGCCGTGGCGGACGGAGACGGTACGCCCGCCAAGCAACAGCCGTACGGTCGAACGCGACGAGCGCACCGACGTGGTCACGCTGGCGATCGTCGACGACTTCGGCGAGGTGCGCGACGCCGACCACGGACTGGTCAACGGCGGCATCGCGCGCGAGCGCTGGACCATTCATCCGGACGACCCGCTGTCGGCACGGGGCGTCACCCACTGGACCTCGACACTGTCGCGCGACGGCTGGTCGCTGCGCACCGAAACCTTTTCCGCCATGCGCTCGTCTCCTGACAAGTTCTACCTCAGCGGCCGCATCGAGGCCTACGAGGACGACAAGCTCGTGTTCGAGCGAGACTTCAGGGAGGAGGTGCCCCGCGATCACATTTAAACCGATTGAGGCTTGGGCCACGGGCGTCTTGTCATTTACGCCACGTCATGTCGCAAACTGCCCGGCGCGCCTTTGCCCGATGCGATCAATATCCTGACAAAAATCAATAACAGCCACGGTAGACCAACCGAGTGAGGAACAACGGAAATGTCGAATGAACTGGACTTCCTGAGCCGCAGGACAGTTGCCGGCAAGATGAGCCGGCGTGATTTTCTGGGGCGCGCGGCCGCGCTCGGCGTGACTGCGACGTTCGCCAATACGCTGCTTTCCTCGGCCGCCAAGGCCCAGACGCCGGTCAAGGGCGGCGTGCTGCGCGCCGGCATGCAGGGCGGCGCCGCCACCGACAGCCTCGACCCGGCTACCTGGTCGAGCCAGGTGCCGTATTTCTTCGGTCGCCAGTGGGGCGAGCAGCTTGTGCAGATTACCGCGGATGGCACGCTGAACCCGGCCCTTGCCGAGGAATGGGGAGCTTCCGACGACGCGAAGGTGTGGACCTTCAAGATCCGCAAGGGCGTGCAGTTCCACAACGGCAAGGAAATGACGCCGGCCGACGTGGTTGCCACGATGGAGCGGCACTCGGACGCCAACGCGAAATCCGGCGCGCTCGGCATCATGGGCGGCATCGAGAGTGTGAAGGCGGACGGCGACACCGTGGTGTTTTCGCTCAAGGAAGCCAATGCCGACCTGCCGTTCCTGATGGACGACTATCACCTGATGATCCAGCCGAACGGCGGCAAGGACAACCCGACCGAAGGCATCGGCACCGGCCCCTACAAGGTCGCCGTCAACGAAGCCGGCGTGCGGCTCGGCGGCGAAAAATTCGCCGGCTACTGGCGTGACGACCGCGGCTTCGCCGACCAGATCGAGATCATCGTCATCAACGATCCGACGGCGCGCACCGCCGCCTTGCAAGGCGGCCAGGTCGAGATGATCAACCGCGTCGAGCCGAAGATCGTCGAACTGATCAAGCGCGTGCCGGGCGTCACCATCCAGAACGTCGCCGGCAAGGGCCACTATGTCTTCATCGCCCATTGCAACACCGCGCCGTTCGACAACAACGACCTCAGGCTGGCGCTGAAATACGCGCTCGATCGCGAGGAGCTGGTGCAGAAGATTCTGTTCGGCTACGGCTCGGTCGGCAACGACACGCCGATCAACAAGGCCTATCCGCTGTTCACCGAAATGGAGCAGCGCAAGTTCGATCCGGAAAAGGCCGCCGAGCATTACAAGAAGTCGGGCCACAGCGGCTCGGTGCTGCTGCGCACCTCCGATGTCGCCTTCCCCGGCGCGGTCGACGCCGCGCAACTCTATCAGCAGAGCGCCGCCAAATGCGGCATCACGCTGGAGATCAAGCGCGAGCCCGGCGACGGCTACTGGTCCGAGGTCTGGAACAAGCAGCCCTTCTCCGCCTCCTACTGGGGTGGGCGCCCGACCCAGGACCAGATGTATTCCACCGCCTATTATTCGAAGGCCGACTGGAACGACACGCGCTTCCAGCGCGAGGATTTCGACAAGATGCTCTTCGCCGCGCGGGCCGAACTGGACACCGAGAAGCGCAAGAAGATCTATGCCGACATGGGCACGATGGTGAACCAGGAAGGCGGCGTGATCACGCCGATGTTCAACGACTTCATCGATGCCACCGGTCCGAAGGTCGGCGGCTGGGTGCCCGATGGCAACCAGGAGATGATGGGCGGCTACGCGCTGTCCAAGTGCTGGCTCAACGCCTGAGACCGGCCTTGCGGAGATGTCGTCCCCCATCGTGAAGCTTATTGCCCAGCGCATCGCGCTGGGCATCCTTCTGCTTTTGGCCGTCTCGGTCCTGATCTTCGCCGGCACCCAGATCCTGCCCGGCGACGTCGCCCAATCCATTCTCGGCCAGTCGGCGACGCCGCAGGCGCTCGCCAATCTGCGCGAGTCGCTCGGCCTCAACGACCCGGCCTACGTCCGCTATTTCCGCTGGCTGGGCGGCGTCGTCACCGGCGACCTCGGCACAGCCCTGTCGAGCGGCCAGGACATCGGCAGTTCGATCTGGCCGCGGCTCAAGAACACGCTGTTCCTCGCCTTCTGGGCGGCGATCGTGTCGGTGCCGCTGGCGATCATCCTCGGCCTGCTCGCGGTGCGCTACCGCAACGGCTTCGTCGACAAGCTGATCTCCGGCCTGGCGCTCGCCTCGACCTCGCTGCCGGAATTCTTCATCGGCTACCTGCTGGTGTTCTTCTTCGCCGTGAAGCTGCAGTGGTTTCCCGGCATCTCCACCGTCTATGACGGCATGCCGTTCGGCCAGCGCATGCTGGCGATCGCCCTGCCGGCGACCGCGCTGACGCTGGTGGTGCTCGCCCACATGATGCGCATGACCCGCGCGGCGATCCTCAACGTCATGCAGTCGGCCTATATCGAGACGGCCGAACTGAAGGGCCTGAGGCCGTTCGACATCATCCGCAAGCACGCGTTTCCCAACGCGATCGCGCCGATCGTCAACGTCGTCATGCTCAACCTCGCCTTCCTCATCGTCGGCGTGGTCGTCATCGAGGTGATCTTCGTCTACCCCGGCATGGGGCAATATCTCGTCGACCATGTCGCCAAGCGCGACGTGCCGGTGGTGCAGGCGGTGGGCCTGATCTTCGCCGCCGTCTATATCGGCCTCAACATCGTGGCCGACATCGCGGCGATCCTCGCCAATCCTCGGCTCCGGCATCCGAAGTAAGGGGGCGACGATGCTTGATATCAGAAAGATACCGCTCGGCGCCCTGATCGGCCTGATCCTGACGGCGCTGTTCCTGCTCGCCGCGATCTTCGCGCCATGGATCGCGCCCTATGGACTCGGCGAAATCGTCGGCCAGGTGTGGGAGCCGTCGTCGGCCAATTTCCTGCTCGGCACCGACAACCTCGGCCGCGATCTGCTGTCGCGCATGATATACGGCGCGCGCACCACCATCTTCATCGCCGTGCTGGCCACGGCGCTGTCCTTCACGCTGGGCTCGGTGCTCGGCTTCACCGCGGCGGTGGTCGGCGGCTGGTTCGACACGCTGATGTCGCGCTTCGTCGATCTCCTGATGGCGATCCCGACGCTGATCTTTGCCCTGGTGGTATTGTCGGTGCTGCCGTCGACGCTGGTGACCCTGATCCTGGTGATGGGCATCCTCGACGCCACCCGCGTCTACCGCCTGTCGCGAGCGGTCGCCGTCGACATCAACGTCATGGATTTCGTCGAGGCGGCAAAGCTGCGCGGCGAGGGCAAGCGCTGGATCATCTTTCGCGAGATCCTGCCCAACGCGCTGTCGCCGCTTGTCTCGGAGCTCGGCCTGCGCTTCATCTACGCGGTGCTGTTCCTGTCGGCGCTGTCCTTCCTCGGCCTCGGCGTACAGCCGCCGGAAGCCGACTGGGGCGGCATGGTCAAGGAAAACAAGGACGGCATCGTCTTCGGCATTCCGGCCGCGCTGATCCCGGCCGGGGCGATCGCCGCGCTGGCGATCTCCGTCAACCTCGTCGCCGACTGGATCCTGAACCGAACCACGAGCCTCAAGGGAGGGCGCGGGTGATGGCTGACACTGCAAAGAAGGCAGCGAGGCCGGACCCGCTGCTCGACATCCGCAACCTCAGGATCGAGGCGACGGTCTACCCGCCGGGCGAGCCGCCGAAGACGATCACGCTCGTCCACGACGTGTCGCTGACGCTCAACCGCGGCAAGGTGCTCGGCCTGATCGGCGAGTCCGGCGCCGGCAAGTCGACCATCGGCCTGTCGTCGATGGGTTACGGCCGCGGCGGCGTCCGCATCACCGGCGGCGAGGTCGTGATCAACGGCCGCGACATCCTGAAGGGCGGCAAGTCGGGGCTGCGCAAGCTGCGCGGCCGCGAGGTCTGCTACGTCGCCCAGTCGGCCGCCGCGTCGTTCAACCCGGCGCACCGGCTGATGGACCAGGTGGTGGAAGCCACCATGCTGCACGGCGTCGCCAACCGCGCCGAGGCGGAGCGCCGCGCCGTAGGGCTGTTCAAGAAGCTCAGCCTGCCCAACCCGGAAACCATCGGCCAGCGTTATCCGCACCAGGTTTCCGGCGGCCAGCTGCAGCGCGTCATGACGGCGATGGCGCTGTGCTCCGAGCCGGACCTGATCGTCTTCGACGAGCCGACCACGGCGCTCGACGTCACCACCCAGATCGACGTGCTCGCCGCCATCAAGGAAGCGATCCACGCCACCGGCGTGGCGGCGCTCTACATCACCCACGACCTCGCCGTCGTCGCGCAGGTGTCGGACGAGATCATGGTGCTGCGACATGGCCGCCTGGTGGAATGGGGCGGCACGCGCCAGATCATCAAGGAACCCCGGCAGGAATATACCAACGCGCTGGTCGCGGTGCACGAGATCGCGCATCAGGAGCAGAAGCCGACGGCGACGCCGGCGCTGTCGGTGAAGAACGTGACGGCAGCGTATGGCGGCGGCGTCGTCAAGGTGCTGAAGGACGTCTCGGTCGACATCTTTCCCGGCCAGACGCTGGCCGTCGTCGGCGAGTCCGGCTCGGGAAAGTCGACGCTGGCGCGCGCCATCACCGGCCTGCTGCCGCCGGAGCAGGGCTCCGTCACCTTCGCCGGCCGCACGCTGGCCAACCGGCTCGCCGACCGGCCGAAGGAGGATCTGCGGCAGCTGCAGATGATCTACCAGATGGCCGACGTGGCGATGAACCCGCGCCAGACCGTGGGCACCATTATCGGCCGGCCGCTGGAGTTCTATTTCGGCCTGCGCGGTAGGGAGCGCGACCAGCGCGTCGCCGAACTGCTCGACAAGATCGAGATGGGCAAGGGTTTCGTCGACCGTTACCCCGCCGAGCTGTCGGGCGGCCAGAAGCAGCGCGTCTGCATCGCCCGCTCGCTCGCCGCCAAGCCGAAGCTGATCATCTGCGACGAGGTGACGTCGGCGCTCGACCCACTGGTCGCCAACGGCATCCTCAAGCTGCTGCTCGAATTGCAGAAGGAGGAGGAGGTCGCCTACCTGTTCATCACCCACGACCTCGCCACGGTGAAGTCGATCGCCGATTCGATCGCGGTGATGTATCGCGGCGAGGTGGTGCGCTACGGGCCGAAGAGCCAGGTGCTGGCGCCGCCGTTCGACGCCTACACCGACCTGCTGCTCTCCTCCGTGCCGGAAATGGAGATCGGCTGGCTGGAAAAGGCGATCAAGGGACGCCGCATGGCAAGCGCGGGGAACTGAAGACCCCGCCTTTAAACCACGGTCATGTTCGCGGGCCATGCTCCTTTCTTCCGAAGCGAAAAGGGGGAATACGCCGTGAAAACCGAACTCGACCACCTTGGCCACCTCGTCAGCACGCACCGCCTGTCGCGGCGTGATTTTCTCGGCTACGCCGGAGCGCTGGGCGTTTCGGCGGTCGCCGCCGAGGCACTGCTGACGACGGCTGTGCAGGCGCAGACGCCGGTGAAGGGCGGCATCCTCAAGGCCGGCCTGCAGGGCGGCGAATCCACCAACAGCCTCGACCCGGCGCTGAACCTCAGCCAGGTCCCCTACAATTTCTGCAAGCAGTGGGGCGAGTTCCTGGTCCGCGTCAAGCGAGACGGCACGCTGGAAAACCGCATCGCCGAGGAAATCAACGCCTCGGACGACGCGGTGACCTGGACGATGAAAATCCGCGACGGCATCGAGTTCCACAACGGCAAGACGGTGACCGCCGCCGACGTCGCCGCCACGCTCGAACGGCATGCCGACGAAAAGTCGCAGTCGGGCGCGCTCGGCGTGCTGAAGTCGATCACCGGCATCAAGGCGGAGGGCAAGGAGGTGATCGTCACCTTGTCGCATCCCGACGCCGACTTCCCCTATCTGATGGCTGACTACCACATCCTGATCCAGCCGAACGGCGGCAAGGACAATCCCAACGAAGGCGTCAGCGCCGGTCCCTACAAGGTGTCGGTGTTCGAGCCGGGCGTGCGCTGCGGCGGCGAACGCTTCGCCAACTTCTGGGGCGGCGACCAGACGGCGTTCGCCGACCAGGTCGAGCTCATCGTCATCAACGACCCGACCGCCCGCATCGCTGCGCTGCAGGGCGGCCAGGTGCACATGATCAACCGCGTCGAGCCGAAGATCGTCGATCTGGTCAAGCGCGTGCCCGGCCTGCGCATCGAGAACATTTCCGGGCGCGGCTTCTATCCTTTCAACATGTTCTGCGACACGCCGCCCTTCGACAATTTCGATCTGCGCATGGCGTTGAAGCTCGCCGCCGACCGCGAGGAGCTGCTCGCCAAGATCCTGCTGGGCTACGGCACGCTCGGCAACGATTTCCCGATCAACAAGGCCTACCCGCTGTTTTCCGACGACATCGAGCAGCGCATGTTCGATCCGGAGAAGGCGGCCTTCCACTACAAGAAGTCCGGCCACAGCGGGCCGGTCCTGCTGCGCACCTCGGAAGTCGCCTTCCCCGGCGCCGTCGACGCCGCCCAGCTGTTCCAGCAGAGTGCGGCCAAATGCGGCATCACCGTCGAGGTCAAGCGCGAGCCGGGCGACGGCTACTGGTCCGAAGTGTGGAACAAGCAGCCCTTCGCGCTGTCCTACTGGGGCGGGCGCGCCACCCAGGACCAGATGTATTCGACCGGTTATTTGTCGACCGCCGACTGGAACGACACCCGCTTCAAGCGGCCCGACTTCGACAAGATGGTGCTGCAGGCGCGCGGCGAACTGGACACCGACAAGCGCAAGGCGCTCTACCGCGACATCGCCGTCCTGATGCGTGACGAGGGCGGCCTGCTGGTGCCGTTCTTCAACGATTTCGTCGACGCCGTCAGCGACAAGGTCGCCGGTTATGTCGGCCATCCCGAGGCCGAACTGGCCGACGGCTACGCGCTTTCGGAGTGCTGGCTGAGCGCCTGACGTCACGCGCGTCGTGTCATACGGCGCCGGTGCCTGTCGCGCGGAGGACGATTCGCGCGACATGCTGTAGATTCCTGATTTCACGCATGTATCTATCCCGAAGCCGCTCGGGCGGCCTCGCGGGAGCACGTTATGATATCGACAGGGCAGGGGACAAAAATGCCGCTGAAATCGAAACTCCTGCTCATCATTCTCGACGGTCTGCCCTGGCGCAACTGGAAGCCGTTCATGGGCAATCTGGAGGGCTGGGTGCAGAGCGGCGCGGCGCGGACGTGGCGCATGCGCTCGGTGCTGCCGTCGACATCGGCCTGCTGCTACGCGTCCATCCACACCGGGGTGCCGCCGCAGGTACACGGCGTCACCTCCAACGAATTCCGCCACCGCGTCGCTCAGCCGGACATCTTTTCGGAGGTGGTGAAGGCCGGCGGCAGGACGGGCGCGGTGACCCACTCGTACTGGTCGGAGTTCTTCAACCGCCATCCGTTCGATGCGGTGCGCGACATCGAATATGACGAGCCGGAAGGGCCGATCAGCCACGGCCGCTTCCACACCATGACGGGCTACAACAGCACCAACCAGATGACGCCGAGCGACGTCGACCTGTTCGCGACGCTGACGCGGCTGGTCGAGCGCCAAGGCATCGACTACGGCATCCTGCACACCTGCACGGTGGACTCCATGGGCCACCGCTACGGCCAGGGCTGCGTCGAGATGGACAACGCGCTGTACGCGCTCGACGCCTCGCTCGCCGGCTTCCTGCCGCGCTGGCTCGCTGCCGGCTGCGAGGTCATCGTGACCGCCGACCACGGCCAGACCGACCGCGGCCACCATGGCGGCCACGACGAGGAGATGCAGGACGTGGCGCTCTATTATTTCGGCGCCGGCAAGGGGCCGGAGCACCACGCGCTGCTCGATCAACTGCAACTGGCACCGACCGTGCTGACGCGGCTCGGCGTGGCGGTGCCGCCGAGCATGAAGGCGGCGCCGTTCCTGGACTGATCTCCGTGCTGCATGCAGCCGGTCTCGCGGCCACGCCGCGTAATTCGCGTTGGCTGACATCTTTCCGTTTCGGATGCGGCGGTGATGCGACCGTCATGAGGTGTCGGGCGACGTCAGCACCCAGTGGGCGAGCCCGTGCACCACGTCCAGGACCTCGTGCACCTCGTGTGTGGGTTTTCGGCGCCAGCCCGGCGGGCGGCCGGGACGCAGCGGCCAGAGGCGGCGCGAACGGGCCGGCACGATCGCAGACGACACACGGCGCGGGCCGGATAGCAGGCGCGCCTCCTCCACCACGCTTCGCGTGGTCCCCCTCCCCCGTAAACGGGGGAGGATCAATGGCGCGGCGGGCCGTGACCCTGGTTCCTCCCCTGCGAAGCGGGGGAGGGGGACCACGCGAAGCGTGGTGGAGGGGGCATATGCGATGCCTTCCCCACAAGGGGGAGGGGGACTTTGCCGCGGCATCGCGCGTGCCCGCCAGCGGGCGAAACGTCTTGCCTGGCCGGGCAGGTCGTCGAGGGCCGATGCCAGTGCCGAGAGGCGCAGGGCGAGCCGCGTTGCATCGACCGGATCGTCGGCCGACGGCAGGCGGACGGTGAAAGGCTGGCTGTAGCCGGGAACCGAGATGCGCGGTATGCCGCTGGCGACCGGCCGGGCGCGGACGCTCCAGGGCGACAGGCGGTCGAGCAAAGGCAACGGCCGGATGCGCAGCTCAAGGGTTCGCGGCGGCACGCCGGCGCGGCCGGTCTTGCGCGCGGCGTCGGTCCGGCGCATCGGCGGCGGCAAGGTCAAGCCGCGTGCCGCCACGATGATCAGCCGCCGCGCCGCCGCCTCGGCCGGACGCAACAGCCGGAGCACGAAGCGGTGGAGCTGGCGCGGGAGGGTAAGTGATCGGGACAGTTTCCTTTTTTCCGCCAGAGCCAGCCCTGAAGCCGTCGCGTCTCCCTGCGGAAGGAAAGTAAGCTTTCCCCCGGCGCCTAACGTAAACCGTCCCCCGAGCCCTACCTCGGCCATGGCGACGAGCATGGCGACGATGCGCTTCAACGCATCGCGGTTTTTGTCGATCGCCGCAGTCCAGTCCATCGCCGCCTCCTTTCAAGGCGGCGGAATTATCGCTCCGGTCGACGAGGGCGGGGATAAAACTGGGAAAATAATCCTGACATATGCTGACAAAGGCTGCCGCAACCGGCGCCGACCGTGCGGACGCGCCTCGGCATAGCGGCGGCGCCGAGCGTGATGGCGCCGACGTCCTCTCGATCGAGCTTCAGTCGTCGATCGCCTGATAGGCGCCGGTCCAGAAATCGTCGAAATGACGCGGCGCAACAGGCGAGTCCATCATGCGCTGCGTCATCAGCACGCCGATCAGCCCCTCCCTGGGATCGGTATAGGCGCTGGTGCCGTAGCCGCCGGTCCAGCCGAAGCGACCGGGATTCTGCCAGATCTGGTCGCGTCTTGTCGCCACCGCCAACCCGAGACCCCAGCCGTTGCTGCCGCCGAAGAAGACGGCGTTGTCGGCCTTCTGCCGGTCGGTGAGGTGGTCCATGGTCATCAGTTCCACCGTCGGCCGCGCCAGCACGCGCTCGCTGCTGAGCTTGCCGCCGCCGAGCATCATACGGCAGAAGGCAAGATAGTCGTCGACGGTCGACACCAGCCCGCCATTGCCGGCCTCGAAGGCGGGAGGCTCGGCGAAACGCCCGCCCGCGGCGCTGTCGGCCAGCTCGAAACGACCGGTCGCCCGGTCCTGCCGGAAGAAGGTGGCGAGCCGGCCGATCTTTTCGGGCGGCACGAAGAAGCCGGTGTCTTCCATGCCGAGCGGCGCGAAGATGCGCTCCCGCATGAACGCCGAGAGCCGCCGGCCGCTGACGCGCTCGACCAGCACGCCGGCCACGTTCAGCCCGGTGTCGTAGAGCCAGTCCTCGCCCGGCTGGTGGACGAGCGGCAGTTCGCCGAGCCGCTTCATGTATTCGTCGGGCGATCTGTCGAACAGCGCCCAGCCCGGAGCCACAGCCCGCTCCTCCATCGCTTTCTGGATCGGATGCCGGCTCGGCCACACCATGATCGCCCCAAGGCCGAAGCGCAGCGTCAGCAGATCGCGCAGCGTGATGGCGCGGACCGCCGGCACGGTGTCGTCGAGCGGGCTCTCCAGCGATCTCAGCACCTTGCGGTCCGCCAGCTCCGGCAACCAGGGGTCGACGGGGTCATCCAGCCTTATCCTGCCTTCCTCGACCAAGATCATCGCGGCCACCGCCGTCACCGGCTTGGTCAGCGAGGCGATGCGGAAGATGGTGTCGCGCTGCATGGCGGCGGACCCGCCGACAGCGAGGCTGCCGGCGGTTTCGACGACGGTCTCGCCGTTGCGGTGCACGGCCCAGACGAAACCCGGCAGGTCGCCGCGTTCGACGTGGCCCCGCATCACCTGCCTCATCCGCGCGAGACGTGTCTGCGAGAATCCGCCGCTGCTGGTCATGTCCGTCTTCCTTTCGGAGCTGGAGAGGTCGGCGCTCGCGGCCGCGCCCATGGCGGCCGAACCGGGCGCGAGCAGCATGCCGGCGGCCGCCGCCTTGAACAGGCGGCGGCGGTCGAACCGCCGGTCCCGCGTCGCGGGGCTGGTCGAGATCGGGTGCATGTTCCCCTCACATCAACTGCGCGCCGCGGCCTTGCCGAGATAGGCCGCGAGCGCCTCCAGCAGGCCGCGGCAGCCCTCCTCGCGATCCTTGACCTGGTCCTTGCCGTCGAGAAAGGCGGCCTGCTCGGTGTAGGTCAGCTTCGTGCCGTTGCCGTCGGCTTCGAAGGTGACGGTGGCGAGGGATGCCGAGAACGGCGCGTCGCCGATCGTCATCGCATAGGCGAAGACGATACGCCGGTCCGCCACGATGTCCATGTAGACGGTGTCGTTGCCCATCGGCGGGCCGTCGCCGAAACGGAAGCGGCTGCGCTCGCCGCCGCCGACGCGGAAGTCGGCGTCGTAGCCGTCGATCGTCCAGCCTTCGCCCTCGATGAACCATTTCCGCTTGGCGGCGGAATCGGCGAAAGCCCCGAAGACGGTAGCCGGCGAAAAATCGTAGCGCCGCTCGATCTTGAAGCTTTCATGTTCGACGGAATGTCCGCTCATTTCTGGTCTCCTCGGTGTGGCCGCTCGGCCGGAATTGGCTTATATACCAGTTGCGATTTGCAACCGGTTGTAAGTTAGACAGACTGATGGCATATTGCAACCAGTTTTTCTGGAGACGTGAATGGATGCTGTTTCGGAGCACCGCTCGGGGTGTCCCATCAACCTGACGGTCGAAATCCTCGGCGACAAATGGAGCCTGCTGATCCTGCGCGACATGATGTTCGGCGGCCGCCGGCACTTTCGCGAGCTGCTGACGCACTCGCAGGAGGGCATCGCCTCCAACATCCTCGCCGACCGGATGAAGCGGCTGGTCGAGCAGGGCATGCTGACCAAGGCCGACGACCCCTCGCACAAGCAGAAGGCGATCTACAGCCTGACCGAACAGGCGATCGAGCTTTTGCCGGTGTTCGCGCAGATCGGCGCGTGGGGCTCGAAATGGCTGCCGGTGAGCGAGGAACTGTCGATCCGTGCCATCCTGCTCGAACAGGGCGGGCCGAAGATGTGGGAGCAGTTCATGCGCGAATTGCGCCAGGCGCATCTCGGCGAAGCGCCGGCCGAAGGCGCCGCCGACGAGGTGCCGGTGTGGATGCAGCTGCGGGCGGCGTATGAATCGGTGATGGCGCGCAAGGCGGCGGAGCGGGCCGCCGCTGCCGGTCAGGCGTGAGCCTTGGCCGCGTTATCGGCCGTCGCCGACGCCAGTACGGTCACGATCTCGGCGACGGCCAGCGCTGCGATCACCGCCGGCCGCTTGTCCTTCACCGCGTCGCCGCCGATCGGCGAGACAAGCCGTGAGAATTCCTGCTCGGTGCCGGCGGCCGTCTTCAGGAACCAGCTCCTGAACGTCGCCTTCTTGGTCCTCGAGCCGATCATGCCGACATAGACGGTATCGTCGCGCTTCAGCGCTTCCGCGGCGATCAGGAAATCGAGCGCGTGGTCGTGCGTCAGCACGGCGAAGACGGAGCCGGCCGGGGCTTCGCGCACCATCTCCTCCGGCATCGCGGTCAGCCTGGTCTCGACGCCTGCGCCGATGCCTTCCAGTTCTTCCGCGCGGGTCTCGACGACCACCGTATGGAGCGGCAGCAGCGAAGCTGCCGCGGCGATCGCCTTGCCGACATGGCCGCCGCCGAAGATGTAGAAATGCGGCAGCCGCTCCTCGGCGGCTTCCGCTGCCGCGACCAGATCGGTGGCGATGGCTTCGCCGACCGCGCGGATCAGCACCTCGACGCGGCCGCCGCAGCACTGGCCAATCTCCGGCCCGAGCGGCACGTCGAGCGTCGCGCAGACCTCGTGCACATCGATGCGGTGCTGGGCAGGTTGCTCGCCCCTGCGGGCGGGGCCAACGCCCAGCAGCTGCCGGGCCTTGTCGATCGCCATATATTCGAGCTGGCCGCCGCCGATGGTGCCGTGGGTTGAAGTCGGCGACACCAGCATGTAGGCGCCCTTTTCGCGCGGGGTCGAGCCACGGGTGCCGGCCACCTCGACCAGCGCGACCGGGCCGCTGCCGGCGATGAATTCCCTCAGTTCCTGCACCTTCGACGTCATGGGTTCGTCTTCCTGCGCGGGATCATAACATCTTCCCGTCGGAATTGCGCGGCCGGCTCAGGCGTCGCGGCGCGCTTCCGCCTTCAGCCGCTCGATCGCCATCAGCACCCGCTCCGGCGTCGCCGGCGCGTCGAGGCGCGGGCAGACCGTGTGGCCGGCCACGCTCGCCACTGCGTCCGACAGCGCGTGCAGCACCGAGATGCCGAGCGGCAGCGGCGGCTCGCCGACCGCCTTGGAGCGGTGGATCGTCGGTTCGTAGGCCTGCGACCAGTCGGTCAAAGCCGTGTTGAACACTTTCGGACGGTCGGACGCGAGCGGGATCTTGTAGGTCGACGGCGCATGCGTGCGCAGGCGGCCCTTGTCGTCCCACCACAGTTCCTCGGTCGTCAGCCAGCCCATGCCCTGGACAAAGCCGCCCTCGACCTGGCCGAGATCGATGGCCGGGTTGAGCGAGCGGCCGACGTCGTGCAGGATGTCGGTGCGCTCGACCACATATTCGCCGGTCAGCGTGTCGACCGACACTTCCGAGCAGGCGGCGCCATAGGCGTAATAATAGAAGGCGTGGCCGCGGCCCTTGGAGCGGTCCCAGTGGATTTTCGGCGTCTTGTAGAAGCCGGCCGCAGAGAGCTGGATGCGCGACATGTAGGCCTGCTTGACGAGATCGTTGAAGGCGATCTCCTGGTTGCCGACGCGCACGCGGTTGGGCAGGAACACCACCTGGTCGACCGGCACCTGGTATTTTTCCGCGGCGAAATCGATCAGCCGCCGCTTGATCTGCTGCGCGGCGTTCTGTGCCGCCATGCCGTTCAGATCGGCGCCGGAGGAGGCGGCGGTCGGCGCGGTGTTCGGCACCTTGGCGGTGGTGGTGGCGGTGATCCTGACGCGGTCGAGATCGATCTGGAATTCCTCGGCCACCACCTGGGCGACCTTGAGGTGCAGGCCCTGGCCCATCTCGGTGCCGCCGTGGTTCATGTGCACCGAGCCGTCGGTATAGATGTGCACCAGCGCGCCGGCCTGGTTGGACTCCGTCTTGGTGAAGGAGATACCGAATTTCACCGGCGTCAGCGCGATGCCGCGCTTGATGAAGCGGCTGTTGGCATTGAAGGCCGCGATCTCGCGGCGGCGGCCGGCATAGTCGGCGCTCGTCTCAAGCTCGGCGACGATGCGGTGGATGATGTTGTCTTCCACCTTCTGATGGTAGGGCGTGACGTTGCGCTCGCCCTTGACGCCCATCGCGTCGTAGAAGTTCAGCTTGCGGATCTCGAGCGGGTCCTTGCCGACGGCGAACGCCACCTCCTCGATGACGCGCTCGGCGCCGACCATGCCTTGCGGGCCGCCGAAGCCGCGGAACGCGGTGTTGGAGACGGTGTTGGTGTAGAGCGGCGCCGACCTGGCGTGAACATGCGGATAAAAATAGGCGTTGTCGCAGTGGAACAACGCGCGATCGCCGACCGGCCCTGAGAGATCGGCGGAGAAGCCGGCGTTCAGCGCGAAGACGAAGTCGACGCCGAGGATGCGCCCGTCGTCGTCGAAGCCGATGTCGTAGTCGATGGCGAAGTCGTGGCGCTTGCCGGTGGCGGTCATGTCCTCGTCGCGGTCGAGCCGCACCTTGACCGCGCGCTTGTGCTTCTTGGCGGCGATGGCGGCGATCGCCGCGCACTGGTTGGCCTGCGTTTCCTTGCCGCCGAAGCCGCCGCCCATGCGCCGCACTTCCACGGTCACGGCGTGGCTCGGCACGCCGAGCGTATGCGCAACCAGATGCTGCGTTTCGCTGGGGCCCTGCGTCGAGCAGTAGACCGTCACCTCGTCGTCCTCGCCGGGAATGGCGAGCGAGATCTGGCCTTCGAGATAAAAATGATCCTGTCCGCCGAGCTTCATGCGCGCCTTGACCCGACGCGGCGAGGCGTCGATGGCCGTCGCCGCATCGCCGCGTTTCAAGGTCAGCGGGGTGACGACCTGCCGGTCCTTCGCCGGGTCGAGCTCCCAGATGCCTAGGATGGCCGGCAACTCGTCGTATTCGACCTTGGCCAGCCGCGCGGCGCGGCGTGCCTGCTCGCGCGTCTCGGCGATGACGCAGAAGATCGGCTGGCCGTGGAACTGCACCTTGCCTTCGGCGAACACCGGGTCGTCATGCATGCCGCTCGGCGAGACGTCGTTCTCGCCCGGCACGTCGGCATAGGTCAGCACGTCGACGACGCCGGGCGCCGCGCGCACCGCCGACAGGTCGACCGACTTCAGAATGCCGTGGGCGACGTTCGACAGGCCGAGGCCGCCATGCAGCGTGCCGGCCGGCTCCGGCATGTCGTCGATGTAGACGGCGGTGCCGGCGACGTGCTTGTGCGCCGAATCGTGGCGCTGCTCGCTGGCGACGCCGCCGACGATCTTGTGGGCCTTGAGGTCTGGCGTGTGTTTGGTCATCTCATGCCGCCCTGTCTCGCGACACCTGGATCGGGGCCTTCGTGCCGGTCGTTTCCGCGTAGAAACGCAGCAGCAGGTTCTTTGCCGCCAGCGCCCGGTAGGCGGCAGTGGCGCGCATGTCGGTCAGCGGCGTGAAATCCTGGGCATATTTCGCCATCGCCGCCTCGACGCTTGCTTCCGTCCACGGCTTGCCGAGGAGTGAGGCCTCGACAGCGGCGGCGCGCTTCGGCGTCGCCGCCATGCCGCCATAAGCGATGCGAATCGCGGCGACGGTGCCATCCGCGGCAAGCTTCAGATGGAAAGCGCCGAGCGTGGCGGTGATGTCCTCGTCGCGGCGCTTGGTGACCTTGTAGACGGCGAATTGTTCATCCTTTGCCGGCACCGGAACGGAAACGCTCTCGACGAATTCGCCGGGCTGGCGGTCCTGCTTGCCATAGGCGATGAAGAACTGCTCCAGCGGAATTGTCCGGCGGGCTGCGCCTTTGCGCAAGGTCAGCGTCGCGCCCAGCGCGATCAGCGGCGGTGGCGTGTCGCCGATCGGCGAGCCGTTGGCGATGTTGCCACCGATCGTGCCCATGTTGCGCACCTGCTCGCCGCCGATGCGGTCGACCAGCGGCCCCAGCGCCGGAATGTTTTCCGCCAGGGTAGCGAATGCCTCGGTGTAGGTGACGCCGGCGCCGATGGTGATCACGTCGCCGCTGCGGGTGATGTGCTTGAGGCCGTCGATGCCGCCGACGAACACCGCCGGCGAGATGTCGCGCATGAATTTCGTCACCCACAGGCCGACATCGGTCGAGCCGGCGACGACCGTCGCCCTGGGCTCTGCCTCCAGCACGGCGGCGAGGTCGTCGACGTCGGCGGGAACGATCAGGCGGTGCTTGCCTTCGCCGACCTCGACGCGGCTGCCGTCGCGGATCGCCGACAGGCGGGCGATGACCGCCTCGCGCTCGGCGAGCAGCGGGTCGTTGGCGGCCTTGCCGTAACTCGAAATGGCGCGCGCGGCGCGCATGATCGCCTCGTAGCCGGTGCAGCGGCACAGATTGCCCTGCAACGCCTTTTCGATCTCGGCGTTGGAGGGATCGGGCGAGCGCATCCACAGGCCATAGAGCGACATCACGAAACCGGGCGTGCAGAAGCCGCATTGCGAGCCGTGGAAATCGACCATCGCCTGCTGCACCGGGTGCAGGCCGCCGGCGTTATCGCCCCTGAGATGCTCGATGGTGACGACGTGGGTGGCGTCGAGCGAGCCGACGAAGCGAATACAGGCGTTGACGCTTTCATAGGCGAGCGCGCCATTGACGAGCTTGCCGACCAGCACCGTGCAGGCACCGCAGTCGCCCTCGGCGCAGCCTTCCTTGCTGCCTTTCAGCGAACGGTCGAGCCGCAGCCAGTCGAGCAGTGTGGCGTCCGGCGCGATGTCGCGCAGCGCGACATCCCGGCCGTTGAGAATGAAGCGGATTTCGCGGCGGATCTCGCGCTTTGCCGAGGCCATGGCTCAGCTCCCCCGGTAGGTCGAATAGCCGTAGGGCGAGATCAGCAGCGGCACATGGTAGTGCGTTTCCTCGGACATGCCGAAACGGAGCGGGACCTGGTCGAGGAAAGCCGGGTCGGGCAACACCACGCCGGCACCGCGCATATAGTCGCCGGCGAAAAAGATCAGCTCGTACTGGCCGGTCTTGAACTCCTTGCCCTCGAGCAGCGGCGCATCGCAGCGGCCGTCGGCATTGGTCGTCACATCCTTGATCTTCTTGTGCGAATTGCCGCTGACGCGGTACAGCGCGATCTTCAGCCCGGCCGCCGGCCTGCCCGACGCGGTGTCGAGCACATGAGTGGTCAGCCTCCCGCCTTGCGCCTTCGCCATTCGGCCTCCCTCCCTGGTACGTTCGAATGCGATCTTGAATTGTGCACCAATTAAAGGACATGCATTCCTATCAGGGAAGCGGACTGCCACAAAAAGACTTTCAAAAATTTTGGGGGAATGGAGCGCGCCGGCGTTCGCTATCCTTCAGCCAACAAAGAGGAAACGGGGCTCGCACGATGACTCCGAAACGCTACATCCGGGACATGCGCGGCTACGGCGCCAACCCACCCGACCCGCGCTGGCCGGGTGGCGCTTTTGTCGCGGTGCAATTCGTCGTCAACTACGAGGAAGGCGGCGAAAACTGCGTGCTGCACGGCGACGCCGCCAGCGAGGCGTTCCTCTCCGAGATCGTAGGCGCCGCGCCGTGGCCGGGCCTGCGTCACTGGAACATGGAATCGATCTACGAATATGGCGCGCGCGCCGGCTTCTGGCGCCTGCACCGCCTGTTCACCGAGGCCGGCGTGACGGCTACCTGCTACGGCGTCGCCAGCGCGCTCGCCCGCTCGCCCGACCAGGTGGCCGCCATGCAGCAGGCCGGCTGGGAAATCGCTTCGCACGGACTGAAATGGATCGACTACCGCGAGCATTCGCCGGAGGAAGAACGCGCCCACATGGCCGAGGCGATCCGCCTGCACGCCGAGGTGACCGGTGAGCGCCCCACCGGCTGGTATACCGGGCGCACCTCCGCCAACACGGTGCGGCTGGCGGCGGAGGAGGGCGGCTTCGCCTATGTGTCCGACACCTACGACGACGACCTGCCCTACTGGCTCGACCATGACGGCCATGGCAATGCGATCCCGCCGCAGCTGATCATTCCCTACACGCTCGACGCGAACGACATGCGTTTCGCCACGCCGCAAGGCTTCAACACCGGCGACCATTTCTTCGCCTATCTGAAGGACAGTTTCGACGCGCTTTATGCGGAAGGCCAGGCCGGCCGGCCGCGCATGATGTCGATCGGCCTGCATTGCCGTCTCGTCGGCCGGCCGGGCCGCGTCCTCGGCCTCAAGCGGTTCCTCGACCATGTGAAGGGCCACGAGCGTGTGTGGCTGCCGCGCCGCATCGACATCGCCCGCCACTGGCGCGAGACGCATCCCTACCAGGCGCCGGCGCTGCGCCCGTCGCGCATGGACCGGCAAACCTTCGTGTCGCGGTTCGGCGGCATCTTCGAGCATTCGCCGTGGATCGCCGAACGCGCCTTCGAACTCGAGCTGGGCCCCGCGCATGACAGCGCCGGCGGCCTGCACAATGCGCTGGCGCGCGTGTTCCGCTCGGCTGGCGAGGCCGAACGCCGCGGGGTGCTGACCGCCCACCCCGACCTTGCCGGCAAGCTCGCCAGGGCGATGCGGTTGACCGCGGAATCGACCTCCGAGCAGGCCGGCGCCGGGCTGGATCTGTTGACCGATGCCGAGCGCGAGACGTTCACGCGGCTGAATGCGGCCTACATGGAAAAGTTCGGCTTCCCCTTCATCATCGCGGTGCGCGACAATACCAAGGCGAGCATCCTCGCCGCCTTCCACCAGCGCATCGGCAACGACCGCGGGGCCGAGTTCGACACCGCCTGCCGGCAGGTCGAGCGCATCGCCTTCCTGCGGCTTCGCGACATCCTGCCCGCCTGAGGATCAACCATGACCAGACGCTCCTATTATGCGCCGACCGGCGGCCTGCCGCCGCAGACCGACCTGATCACTGACCGCGCGGTGTTCACCGAAGCCTATGTCGTCATCCCGCGCCGCGAGTTCAGCGACATCGTCGCCAGCTACCTGCCGTTCTGGGAGAAGACGCGGGCCTGGGTCATCGCCCGGCCGCTGTCGGGGTTTGCCGAGACGTTCTCGCAATATGTCATGGAAGTGCTGCCCGGCGGCGGCAGCGGCCGGCCGGAACCGGACTCCCGCGCCGAGGCGGTGCTGTTCGTCGTCGAGGGCGAGCTCAGCGTCACCTATGGCGGCCGCACCCATAATCTGACGCCCGGCGGCTACGCCTTCCTCCCGCCGTCGAGCGTCTGGAGCGTGCGCAACAATGGCGCCGCCCCGGCGCGCTTTCATTGGATACGCAAGGCTTACGAGACGGTCGACGGCATCGACGTGCCGGACGCGATCTTCACCAACGAGGCCGAGATCGAGCCGATCGCCATGCCGGACACTCAGGGCCGCTGGGCGACCACCCGGTTCGTCGATCCCACCGACATCCGCCACGACATGCATGTCACCGTCGTCACCTTCGAGCCGGGCGGCGTCATTCCGTTTCCGGAAACGCATGTGATGGAGCACGGGCTCTACGTGCTGGAAGGCAAGGCGGTCTACCGGCTCAACCAGGACTGGGTCGAGGTCGAGGCCGGCGACTACATGTGGCTGCGCGCCTTCTGCCCGCAGGCCTGCTACGCCGGCGGCCCCGGCCGCTTCCGCTACCTGCTCTACAAGGACGTCAACCGCCACATGAAGCTGCCCCGATGAGCCGCGTCCTCACCGCCCGGCCGCTTACCCGCGAAGCCTTCGCCGACTTCGGCCAGGTCATCGAGATCGGCGGCGACAATCATTTCCCGATCAACGGCGGCAGGGCCGAGCGCTACCATGCGCTGGCGGTGGCAGACGCGACCGGCGCGAACGCCCGCGTGCTGATCTCCACGGTGCGCGGCACGCCCTACGCATTTCCGCTGAAGCTGACCATGGTCGAGCGCCATCCCTTCGGCAGCCAGGCCTTCATCCCGCTGCAGCCGCGGCCTTTCCTGGTGGTTGTGTGCCATGACGAGGCGGGCCGCCCGGGCCTGCCGCATGCCTTCCTCGCCGGACCTGGCCAGGGCATCAACTACCCGCGCAACTCCTGGCACGGCGTGCTGACGCCGATCGGTGAGTCGCAGGACTTCGCCATCGTCGACCGCGGTGGCGACGGCAACAACCTCGAGGAATTCTTCTTCGACGAACCCTACGAAATTCACCTGCCCTGAGGGGGTGCCGCCATCATGTCCGACGTTTCGCTGATCGACCGGCTGCTCGACGTGATCGAGCACCACATCGTGCCCAAGACGGAGCAAGGCGTCGCGCTCGGCAACAAGCTGTTCGGCGCGGCGATCCTTCGCAAGGACGATCGGGGGCTGGTGCTGGCCGAGACCAACAACGAGATCGACAATCCGCTCTGGCATGGCGAGGTGCATTGCCTGAAGCGTTTTTACGAAATGCCCAAGGCGGACCGGCCGGAGACCAAGAACTGCGTGTTCGTCGCCACGCACGAGCCATGCTCGCTCTGCCTGTCGGCGATCACCTGGACGGGTTTCGACAATTTCTACTACCTGTTCAGCCACGAGGATTCGCGCGACAGCTTTGCCATTCCGCACGACCTGAAGATCCTCAAGGAAGTCTTCACCCTCGACCCCGGCGGCTACAACGCCGAAAACGCCTATTGGAAAAGCTATTCGATCCGCAGGCTGACGCGCGAACTGCCCGACGCCGAGCGCGCCCGGCTGGAGGCGCGCATCGCCACGATCTCCGGCAAATACGATGCACTGTCGGCGAAGTATCAGGGCGGCAAGGCGGACAACGATATCCCGCTGAACTGAGGCCGCTCTATCGCGCAGCAAAAGGGCGCCGACGCGAGACGGTGGGCGCCCACCTGTTTGCTACGAATTTTCCTGGGTGTGCGCCTCGAGGAACCACAGCGACTTGTCGAGCGTCCGCGAATAGGCGGTGAAGATGTCGGCCGTGTCGGCGTCACCCGCTTCGTCCGCCTCGGCGATCGCGGCGCGCGCCAGCCTGGCGACGGCGGCATACCGCTCGATCAGCGCGGCCAGGTGATCCCTGGTCTTGTGGATGTCGGTCGGATAGGCTTCCAGCGGCGTCTGTTTCACCACCACCTGCGAGGTGCCGAGCGCCGTGCCGCCGAGCTGCACCGCCCGCTCGGCGATGGTGTCGACGTGGCCGTCCAGCTCGGTGCGGAAACCGTCCAGCATCTCGTGGATGGCGATGAACTGCGGTCCCTTGACGTTCCAGTGCGCCTGCTTGGTGATCAGCGCAAGGTCGATGGCGTCGGCCAGGCGGGCGTTCAGGATCTCGATCGAGGTCTTCCTGACGTTGGACTTCAGGTCGTTGTGGGTGGTGATCATATCATCCCTCAAGGTGGCCGGCAGCCGCATGGCGGGCTGGACTTACGACAACCGAAAACGCGCGGCGATGACGGAAGTTCACGGCCCCGCCAAAATGTCGCGGATCAGCCGCTGGCAACGCTCGGCCATGAAATCGAGCAGCAGCCGCACCTTGGGATCCTGCAGCTTCTTGTGCGGATAGACGGCGGCAAGCTGGATGGGGATCGGCGGGTTGTCCGGCAGGATGATCTTCAGCTGGCCGTCGCGGATGTAGCGCTCGATGTCGAAGCGCGGCTTGCTGATGATGCCGCGTCCGGCCAGTGCCCAGCCGGTGAGCACGTCGCCGTCGTCGGAATCGAACGGCCCGTGCACCTCGAACTTGGCGGGGCCTGAAGGCGTCGTCAGCGTCCAGACGAACTCACGCGCTCCGGGGAAGCGCAGGATCAGGCAGTCGTGGCCGTCATCGATGAGCTGCTGCGGCGTCGTCGGTTCGCCGCGCGCCTCCAGATATTTCGGCGAGGCGACGAGCACCCGCTCGCATTCCATGATGCCGCGCATGCGCAGGCTGGAATCTTCCAGCAGCCCGAGCCGGAAGGCGACGTCGATGCCTTCCTTCATCATGTCGACGTTGTGGTCGGACAGCCGCAACCGCACCTCGATGTGCGGATAGCGGTCGCGGAATTCGGGGATGCCCGAGGCGATCAGCCGGCGTCCCAGGCCGAGCGGCGCGGTCACCCGGATGGTGCCGCGCGGCTGGCCCGACAGGGCGCTCACCGCCGCTTCCGCCTCCGCGATCGCTTCAAGCACACGTTTGGCACCGTCGTAGAACACCGAACCCTGCTCCGTCGGCATCAGTTGCCGGGTCGTGCGGTTGAACAGCCGCACGCCGAGGTGCTTTTCCAGCTCCTTGATGCGGTTCGACGCGACCGCCGGCGAGACGCGCAGGTCGCGGCCGGCCGAGGAGAGATTGCCGAGCTCCACCACCCGAACGAAGACGCTGAGATTGTCGAGATAGGCCATGCCCGCTCCAGCCGTTCAGGCCGGTGCCGATGCGCCGGCCGTGTCCCATTATTTTCCAGATTTTTTTGAAAGTCATCGTGTGTCTTCGCTCTTTCCAGAAGAGCCGGATATCGCGACAATCGCCACGGCAGGGTGAGGAGCCGGGCATGCTGGACGTCGCGATTTTCTGGGATTGGCTGAGTTTTGCCGTGCGCTGGCTGCACGTCATCACGGGCATCGCCTGGATCGGCTCGTCGTTCTATTTCGTGGCGCTCGACCTCGGCCTGAGGCAGCGTCCCGGCCTGCCGGCAGGCGCCCATGGCGAGGAATGGCAGGTCCACGGTGGCGGCTTCTACCACATCCAGAAATACCTGGTGGCGCCGGCCGAGATGCCGGAGCACCTGACCTGGTTCAAGTGGGAGTCCTACGCCACCTGGCTGTCGGGCTTCGCCATGCTGGCGATCGTCTATTATGCCGGCGCCGACCTTTTCCTGATCGACCGCAACGTGCTCGACGTCTCGGCGCCGGTAGCGATCCTGATCTCGCTCGCCTCGCTGGCCGCCGGCTGGCTGGTCTACGACACGCTGTGCAAGTCGCCGCTGGGCAAGAACGACACGCTGCTGATGCTGGTACTCTACGCCATCCTGGTGTTCATGGCCTGGGGCTACACGCAGCTGTTCACCGGCCGCGCCGCCTTCCTGCATCTCGGCGCCGTCACCGCCACCATCATGTCGGCCAACGTCTTCATGGTGATCATTCCCAACCAGAAGATCGTCGTCGCCGACCTGATCGCCGGCCGCACGCCGGACCCGAAATACGGCAAGATCGCCAAGACGCGCTCGACCCACAACAACTACCTGACGCTGCCCGTCCTGTTCCTGATGCTGTCGAACCACTATCCGCTGGCGTTCGGGACCGAGTTCAACTGGGTGATCGCGTCGCTGGTGTTCATGATCGGCGTGCTGATCCGCCACTATTTCAACACCCGCCACGCCCGCAAGGGTAACCCGACCTGGACCTGGCTGGCCGCGGCCATCCTGTTCGTCATCATCATCTGGCTGTCGACGGTGCCGAAAATTCTCACCGGCGAGCCGAAAGTCGCGGCGGCGAGCGAGGCGTTCGCCGCCTCGACGCATTTCCCGGCGGTGCGCGACACCGTGCTCGGCCGCTGCGCCATGTGCCATGCCGCCGAGCCATCCTACGAAGGCGTCTATCACGCGCCGAAGGGCGTCGTGCTGGAAAGCGACGCGGCGATCGCCGATCATGCTCGCGAAATCTACCTGCAGGCCGGACGCAGCCATGCCATGCCGCCCGGCAACGTCACCCAGATCACGCCGCAGGAGCGCGAACTGCTGGTGACCTGGTTCGAGCAGGCGAGGCAATGAACAAATTGAACGTTGTGACGCATTGCCCCTCATCCCCCTGCCGGGACCTTCTCCCCGTGAAGGACGGGGAGAAGGGGATTGGCCGCAACGTTTCCGGGCAACGCTTCCACACTCCGAGGCGCGCATGACCACCAAACTACTCCGCGGCCGGACGCTTTCCTTCCTGCGCTGGCCGGAAGGCCCGGACGATCTCGCCGCCTGCCGTTACGAGGAGGACGGCGGACTGCTGATCCGCGACGGCAAGATCGTCGCCGCCGGTTCGTTCACCGAAGCGAAGGCAGGGGCCGGCGACGACGCGACCGTCATCGATCATCGTCCGCATCTCATCCTGCCGGGCTTCATCGACTGCCACGTGCACATGCCGCAGATGCAGATCATCGCCTCCTACGGCGCCGAGCTGCTCGACTGGCTGAACACCTACACCTTTCCGGAAGAGACGAAATTCCGCGACACCCAGCACGGTCGCCGCATCGCCCGGCTGTTCCTGGACGAGATGGTGCGCCACGGCACCACCAGCGTCGTCGCCTACTGCTCGGTGCACAAGGAATCGGCTGAAGCCTTCTTCGCCGAATCGCACGACCGCGACATGCTCAACATCGCCGGCAAGGTGATGATGGACCGCAACGCGCCGGACGGCGTGCTCGACACGCCGCAGTCCGGCTACGACGACAGCAAGGCACTGATCGCCGCCTGGCACGGCAAGGGCCGCCAGCATTATGCGCTGACGCCGCGTTTCGCCATCACCTCCTCGCCCGAGCAGATGGAGATGGCGCAGGCGCTGATGCGCGAGCATCCCGACCTGCACATGCAGACACACCTGTCGGAGAACCACGCCGAGATCGCCTTCACCCAGGAGCTCTATCCCTGGTCGAAGGACTACACCGACGTCTACGAGCACTATGGCCTGCTCGGCCCGAAAAGCCTGTTCGGCCACTGCATCCATCTGTCGGAGCGCGAGGCCGACGCCATGTCGGCGAGCGGCTCGGTGGCGGTGTTCTGCCCGACATCCAACCTTTTCCTCGGCTCCGGCCTGTTCGACTACCAGCGTTTCCGCACACGCGAGAGACCGCTGCGCATCGCCACGGCGACCGATGTCGGCGGCGGCACCAACTATTCGATGCTGCGCACCATGGACGAAGGCTACAAGGTGATCGCCCTGAACGGCGAGAAGCTGAACCCGCTGGCCTCGTTCTGGCAGATCACCCGCGGCAACGCCGAGACGCTGTCGCTGGCCGACCGAATCGGTACGCTGGAGCCCGGCACCGACGCCGACCTGACGATCCTCGATTCCCGCGCTACGCCGGTGATGCGGCTCAGGATGGAGACCGTGCGCAATCTCGTCGAGGAACTGTTCTTGCTGCAGACGGTGGGCGACGACCGCGCCGTGGTCGAGGTCTATGTTTCCGGCAAGCCGGCCAAGAGCGACCTCATGGCGCGGCAGGCCTGAGCTAGCGGGAGTCCGCCCAACCGGTTTCAATCCGACGGGTCGGGCACGGGGATCCGGCTCCGGAAAGCCGCCGCGGCAACCGCCGGGCCGGCCGCTTACGGGCTTGACTGGAGCCCCGATTGCCTTAAGGCGCAAAAGCCATTCGTGACGGAGGGGTTTCTTTGAGCGCCGAAACCGACATTCGCGCCATCGTCGCGCAGGAGGCCGCGCTGGTGTTCGATGCGTTCGATGAGGCGATCGCTTTCGCGGTCGGTTCGGCGATCCGCGACAGGGCGCTCGCCGAGAACCTGCCGATCATCATCGACATCCAGCTCTGGGACCGCCCGCTGTTCTATGCGGCATTGCCGGGCTCGACCGCCACCAACGCCAACTGGGCGCGCCGCAAGCGCAACGTCGTGCGGACTTTCCTGAAAAGCACTTACCGGCTCGTGCTCGAAAAGGCCCGGCCGGATCGCACCTTCGTCCCGGGCGAGGGTCTCGACCCGGCCGACTACGTGCTTGCCGGCGGCGGCTTCCCGATCACCGTCCGCGGCGCCGGCACGATCGGCGCCATCGCTGTGTCCGGCCTGCCGGAGCGGCAGGATCACGCCGTCGTGGTCGCCGTGCTCTGCGAGCATCTCGGACAGGATCACGCCACGCTGGCGCTGCCTGCGGCAAGCTGACGCTCCACAACCGTCCACCCCATATCAGGAAGGCGTTATGACCCTCGATCCTCGCACGTTTCTGTCGTCGATCTTCCGGAGCGCCGTGGCCGCCGCCGATCCGGAACTCACCATCCGGCGGCATCTGCCGAAGAAGCCGAAGGGCCGGGTCATCGTCGTCGGCGCCGGCAAGGGCTCGGCACAGATGGCGGCGGCTTTCGAGAAGGCGTGGGACGGGCCGATCGAGGGCCTGGTGGTGACGCGTTACGGTTATGGCGCCGAGTGCCAGCGCCTCGAGGTTCTGGAGGCGTCGCACCCGGTGCCCGACCAGGCCGGGCTCGATGCGTCGCGCCGCCTGCTTTCCGCCGTGTCGGGCCTGACCGCCGACGACCTGGTGGTCGCTCTCATCTCCGGTGGAGGCTCCGCGCTGCTGCCGTCGCCGCCGGCCGGCCTGACGCTGGCGGACGAGATCGCCGTCAACGAGGCGCTGCTCGCGTCCGGTGCGCCGATCTCGGCCATGAACACGGTGCGCAAGCACGTCTCCACCATCAAGGGCGGGCGCCTCGCAGCGGCGGCGTATCCGGCGCGGGTTGTCTCGCTGGTGGTGTCCGACATCCCGGGCGACAATCCGGCCCTGGTCGCCTCCGGTCCGACCGTGCCGGACGCCTCGACACGAGCGGACGCGGTGAAGATCGTCGAGACCTACCGCATGGCCTTGCCCGGCGCGGTGATCGCGCACCTCAACTCGCCGGCCGCCGACGCGCCGACGCCGGATCACGGGCACTTCGCCGGCAATGAAGTGCATGTCATCGCCTCCGCCGCGGTTTCGCTGGAGGCCGCCGCGGAGGAAGCGCGGCGCCAGGGCATGGAGGCCGTCATCCTTTCCGATTCCATCGAAGGGGAGGCCCGCGATGTCGGCTCGGTGCACGCGGCGATCGCCCGCGAAGTCGCATTGCGCGGCCGGCCGTTCACCCGGCCGGTGCTGATGCTGTCGGGTGGCGAGACGACCGTGACCTTGCGCGGCAAGGGCGGCAAGGGCGGCCGCAACAGCGAGTTCCTGCTGTCGTTCGCCCTCGGCATCGACGGTTTCGACGGCATCCACAGCTTTGCCGCCGACACCGACGGCATAGACGGCTCGGAGGACAATGCCGGCGCATTCTGCGACGGCAGCAGCGTCGCACGCATGCGCGCGGCCGGTACCGACGCCAAGGCGATGCTCGCCAACAACAACGCATGGACGGCGTTCAACGCCATCGGCGACCTGTTCGTGCCGGGGCCAACCGGCACGAACGTGAATGACCTGCGCGTGATTCTGGTCCGATAGGCTCCCGGCAGGCGGTGCAGGTTGGATCGTGGGCATTCCGCGATCGCCCGGGATATCACACGCCGGAAGACGCGACGATCGGCAGATCGTCTCGGTAGACCGTTGATTTCATCGCCGGGAACGCTCAGACGAAACGTAAATCGTCAAAGCATGGGCGACCAGGCTCAAGATACTGCCGCCGACATGAAGCAAGCTATATGAAATCCTGCCGTCTTAACCCGGAGAAGACACATAAAACATTCAAAATTGGCACCGTGTCTCGCACTCTTGCTTTCGAACGACGGCTGTACTCGTAACGCCTCTGGATTTCGTCTCGACGGACCGCTATGCTACGCTGGAGACAGGGACGGGTCATGCCGCTGCCTTCGCATGTTTCGATAGGCGATCGCGGGAATAGCGGCGTACCGAATTCAGGGGACTCCGGAAATCCGCACTTATGCGTGGCAACCCGATGTCGTCGCTGGCAATAGCGGCGCCTTCTGCAATGCAGCATAGATAACCGGATACAAAGGATTCGTAACAGATACTCACCAAATGTGATTGCCCGCCACGGTCGATTTTGTGGCAAAGGGCGGACAAACAGCAAATACCGCGAGAGAAGGCCGGCAGATGTCGAAGCGCTATTTCGGGACGGACGGGATCCGGGGACAGGCCAACAAGTTTCCGATGACGGCGGAAATCGCCATGAAGGTCGGCATGGCTGCCGGCATGTCTTTTCAGCGTGGCAAACACCGCCATCGTGTCGTTGTCGGCAAGGACACGCGCCTGTCGGGCTACATGATCGAGAATGCGATGGTTGCCGGCTTCTGCGCCGCCGGCATGGACGTGTTCCTGCTCGGCCCGATCCCGACCCCGGCAGTTGCCATGCTGGTACGTTCGCTGCGTGCCGACCTCGGCGTGATGATCTCGGCGTCGCACAATCCCTACTCCGACAACGGCATCAAATTGTTCGGGCCGGACGGCTACAAGCTGTCCGACGAGATCGAGATGCGCATCGAGAACATGCTCGACGGCGGCGTGGAGATGGCGCTCGCCGATTCCGAGAGCCTCGGGCGCGCCAAGCGTATCGATGGCGTGCATGACCGCTACATCGAATTCGCCAAGCGCACGCTGCCGCGCTCGATGTCGCTCGCCGGCCTGCGCGTCGTCATCGACTGCGCGCACGGCGCAGCCTACAAGGTCGCGCCGGCGGCACTGTGGGAACTCGGTGCCGATGTCGTCACCATCAACAACGAGCCAAACGGCTTCAACATCAATCGCGACTGTGGCTCGACGCACCCGGAGAGCCTGGTCAAGAAGGTGCACGAGGTGCGTGCCGACATCGGCATCGCGCTGGACGGCGACGCCGACCGCATGATCATCGTCGACGAAAACGGCACCGTGGTCGACGGCGACCAGATCATCGCGCTGATCGCAGAGGCGTGGCAGCAGAACGGCCGGCTTGTCGGCGGCGGCGTGGTCACGACGGTGATGTCGAATCTCGGGCTGGAGCGTTTCCTGACGGGGCTCGGGCTGCAGCTGCACCGCACCAAGGTCGGCGACCGTTACGTCGTCGAGCATATGCGGGCGCATGGCTTCAACGTCGGCGGCGAGCAGTCAGGCCACATCGTGCTGTCCGACTTCTCGACGACCGGCGACGGCCTGGTTTCGGCGCTGCAGGTGCTTACCTGCATCAAACGCTCGAACAAGCCGGTAAGCGAACTCTGCCACAAGTTCGAGCCGGTGCCGCAGCTGCTGAAGAACGTCCGCGTGTCCGGCAAGCCGCTCGAGGCAAGCGACGTGAAGGTGGCGATCGAGGAGGCGCGGTCGCGCCTCGGCCAGTCCGGCCGTCTCGTCATCCGCCCGTCCGGCACCGAGCCGCTGATCCGCGTTATGGCCGAGGGCGACGACCGCCACCTGGTCGAGCAGGTGGTCGACGATCTCGTCGGCGTCATCTCGCTGCGTACGGCCGCCTGACGCCGCTTCCCGCTCCCTGATGCGCCAAGCGTAGGCGGCCGATGGCGCTGCCTGCGGCTGTTGCTGTGCGCCGAACGCTGCCCTGCTGACGGGTGGCGGATTTCCTGCCTGCCTGACCAGGTGTTAACTCACCTGATGGCGCAGTTGCAGGCCCGTGCTTGCACGCATGCCCCCAAATGCCCGCGCAACGCGTGTTTTCGGCCGGGGAATCATGGTTAAGCAACAGGGTTAAGCGCGTTTTAACCTTTGCCGTTCATTATCCACGTTGAGTTCAACCTTTGTTCGGGCGCCTGGTCCTCTGTCCCGATGAACGTGGGGTTATCGGAAATGTTCAGACTTGGAATGACGGGCCTCATGGCCATCCTGGCGAGCAGCGTCGCCCTGCCGGCATTCGCGGCCGACTATATCGAACCGCCGGTGGTCGAGGCGGCACCGATCGAGACGGTCGCCGTGGCGCCCGAGGTGGGCGGCTGGTACATCCGTGGCGACATCGACTACCACTGGACCAACTGGCGCGGTGCCAACTACATTCTCTACGGCGCGCCCGGCGAGCTCGGCGATTTCGACGACGGCGACCTCAAGGGCGCCATGTCGCTCGGCGCCGGTATCGGTTATCAGGTCAACGACTATTTCCGCGTCGACCTCACCGGCGACTACTTCTTCGAGTCGGATTTCGAGGGCAGCACGTCGGGCTACTGCGGCACCGGCCTGCCCTGCGTCTCGACCGACCGGTCGTCGATGCAGGCCTTCCTGCTGCTCGCCAACGCCTATGTCGATCTCGGCACCTACAACGGCTTCACGCCTTATGTCGGCGCCGGTATCGGTGGCGCGCACGTCAAGTGGGACGACCTCATCAACGATGACGACGACGGCTCCTTCAGCCACAAGGGCGGCAGCGAATGGCGTTTCGCCTACGCGGCCATGGCCGGTGTCTCCTACTGCCTGACCAACACCACCAAACTCGACGTCGGCTACCGCTACTCGCGCATCGAGGGCGGCGACATGTTCGGTTACGAGGCCAATGCCGGTCCGGGCTTCGACGACGGCTTCGACGTGCACGAGGTGCGCGGCGGCCTGCGCTATCAGTTCAGCGGCAGCAACGGCTGCGAGCAGCCGGCGCCGGTCGTCTACGAGCCGCCGCCGGTCTACAAGCAGTAACTACCCATCGGCGACACACTTTGAAGCGAACCGCCCGGCCCGTTGCCGGGCGGTTCGCTTTTACAGCGACTTCAATAATTTAACCGATTTCCTAAACCTCTCATTAGGCTTAACCGGCATTTAACCGTTATGGTTAACAATACTCCTTGACCACCGCGACAGGCGACCTTCCGCCCGCGTCGTCGCACCGAGGAGTCCAAGACCATGACCGTTGCCAAACGCGCCGCACTGCTGATCGCCGCGTCCGCTTTCATGCCCGTCGCACTCGCCAGCGCGGCAGATTATGATCCGCCGGTCATCGAGGCGGCTGAAGAATACGTGCCCGTGGAGGTCGGCTCAGGCTGGTACCTGCGCGGCGATATCGGCTACATCTTCGACAGGGGTTACAAGGATACGCAGCTCGCGGTCGTCGACAATTTCGCGGATTTCGCGCCGTTCTCGCCCATCCAGGTGTTGTCATGGGAAGAGGACGACACCCCCGTCTTCGGCAGCATCGGCTTCGGCTATCACTTCAACGACTATCTGCGCGCCGACGTCAACATCGGCATATTGCCGGGCGAGGACTCCACCGCCGGCGGCATTCTGCTGGGCGGCTGCGCGGGCATAACCTGCGAAGCCGAGATGAGCGCCGAAAACACCTACTGGACGGGCCTGGTCAACGCCTATGTCGACCTCGGCACCTTTGCCGGCTTCACGCCCTACCTCGGCGGCGGCCTCGGCGTGCTCTACTCGAAGACCGAACTCAATGCTTCGGTCAACGGCGTCGATATCGACTATTCCGACCGAGACTACAACTTCCTCTACACGTTGAATGCCGGCGTCAGCTATGCGGTCGCCAAGAACACCTCCATCGATCTCGGCTATCAGTACATGTCCGCGCCGGACGCGCCGTTCGTCAAGGTCAGCGACAACGGCGCCGAATTCAGCGAGGGCATCGATCAGCACCAGATCAAGCTCGGCCTGCGCTACGATCTCTGGTAGGCGGGTTTGCGGCTGGCCCGAGCAGGTTCGGGCCGCTCGCGCACAAGACGCGCGGCGCTGGCGCCGAGCCGATAGCCGCCGTGGCTGCCAGCGGCGACCGACCGGGCCATCCCGGGGGGCGGGAGGCCGTCCCGAAACAGGCACAACCGTCGATCGGGCAACGGCCTTTCCGCAAGGGCTGAGCCAATCATCGACTGCATCGCCGCCGTGCTTCAGGACCGGGCCTGGCAGAGCAGCGCGCGGATGGCGCGATCCCGAGGGTCGCCCGGGCCGACGCTGAAACCTTTTCCATCCGGATTGAACTACGGTTTCTTTCGTCCGGCGGCAAAGACTCTCCATCTTATGGCGACCAAAGTCGGCAGAACCATCCAAGGTTCGCGCCTGGACGGTTCTGCCCCGCCTCTGGATGACCGCCGCCATCTTGGAAACGCGCGTCGTTCACCATAAAGTTGTTGATGTAAATTAGCGCAACCTGAAACACATCTTTCATTTATTTTGCGACCTGGATTGAAGCCTGTGAAGGTATCGTGTATTAATCTTGTGTTAATTTGAAGGAGGGTGAACAAGCCGCATTCCTGTTGCTGCGGGCTGTAAAGCGCCATCTGGTCATAAATTTATAAAAATGTCCGTTGCCGTTTCGGAGTGTACTTCTGAGCGACCAAGATGATTCTTGGGCGACAGGAGATTTTTTAGTGTTCATTTTCTCCAGAGGCAGCTCTCGGAGTCATTCGGCATGAATCGGATATGTATTACCGGCGGCGCTGGTTTTGTGGCGTCGCACCTGACCGAACATCTGTGCGATACCTTTCCTCTTGCCGAAATCATCGTCGTCGACAAATTGGGTTATGCGTCGCGCCGCGCTTATCTCGACGACGTTCTACGTTCCGGCCAGGTCCGGCTGGTGGAAGGGTCGATCTGCTCGGCCGGGCTGATGCGCAAGCTTTTGAAGGGCGTCGACCTCGTCGTGCACGCGGCGGCGGAATCACATGTCGACAATTCGTATCGCGACGTGCAGCCTTTTCTGGAGAGCAACGTAACGGGCACGGTAGCGCTCCTGCAGGCGGCCATCGACAACGATGTCGGCCTATTCTTCCACGTCAGCACCGACGAGGTTTATGGCGGTTCGGACGATCGCCTGTTCGACGACGAGGATGCACTCAGTCCAACCAACCCCTATGCAGCATCGAAGGCGAGCGCCGAGATGTTCGTTCACTGCTATTCGAAATCCTATCAGCTGCCGACGCTGATCACGCGCGCCAACAACATCTTCGGCACACGGCAGTATCCGGAGAAGCTCATTCCCAAGCTGATCTGCGATGCCGCGCGCGGCGAGAAATTCCGGGTCCATGGCCAAGGCACGGCGCGGCGGGCGTTTCTCCACGTCGCCGATTTCTGCCGCGCCGTAACGACGCTCCTGGCCAAGGGCGAGCGCGGCAAGATCTACAACGTACCGGCGCTGCGCGAATATTCGGTGCTGGACGTGGTCGACCTCGTTTCCGCGGCTACCAACATGCGCCGTGAAGAGCTTGCCGAGTTCGGTCCGGATCGGCCGTTCAACGACAGCCGCTACGGGGTTCGGGGTGAAAAGCTGATGGCGCTTGGCTGGCTGCCGACGCGCTCGCTCGAGGAAGAGCTGCCGCGAATGGTCGACTGGTATTTCGGCAACATCCACCTTTATTACGGCGTCGCGCCGGAGCGGGCAGTGGTATCGCGCCGGCTGGGCTGGCTGCCGCACCGGTTCGATCCGACGCGCATGTTCAGCCCCAGTCACAACGACCTCGTGCGTGCGTCGCGCAAGCGTCCGAACGTCATCGATGGCGACTGGACGCCGTGACAAGCTGGCGGCGGCGGCGTTCGGCGAGACTGGTGGCGATACCGGCCATCGCCATCGCCAGCGTCAGTTCGCGTTCGATCCGGCCATGCCGCAGCGAACCGAACCGGCCGATCGTAAGTCGGCTTTCGGCAGCACTGAGCCTTGTGAGGTTGGCGCGGCCGGGCAGGCAGGTCACCGCGAGGCGAAGGCCGAGTTCGTCCGCCGCAGCGACCGTCGCACTGGTGAAATCGCCGTTGGGATAAGCGAGCGACAGCGGCAACTGGCCGGTGAGGCGTTCCAGTGCCTCCTGGCAGGCGCGCAGTTCGGCGCGCTGCGCATTGATGTCGACGACCGGCAGGATCGTGTGGGTATGGGTGTGATTGCCAATCTCCATCAGCGGCTCCTTGGCGAGTTCGGCAAGTTCGGCCGGCGTCATCGGCCGGTCGTCATCGCCCGTCGGCCGCAGCGCGGCAGCGCCGAATTCCGCGATTATGGTCTCGCGGATCGCCGCGATCGGCAGCGCCTTCATCTGCTCGCGGCGAACGGCGATGTCGGTGGCGGGCACCTTGCGTCGCCGGGCCTCGCGATGAAGCACGTCCCACCAGTAGGCCTCGCCGCTTTCGATATGGGCGGACGAAACGAAGATGGTGGCGGGAAAGCCGCGGCGGCGCATCAGCGGCAGCAGTTTCAGATTGTTGGCATAGCCGTCATCGAAGGTGATCCAGGCGGCGGGGCCGGTCACGGTTCCCGTAGCGAGGTCGCGGCCGTTGACCAGCGTAAAGCCCCGCGCGCGCAGCAGGCCGACCAGCCGGTCGATGTCGTCGACCGTGGCGGGCTGATAGGGATCGAGCAGTTCCTTTCGCAGGTCGTCGGGTCGGTCGATCAGACTGTGGAAGACGAATACCACGAGATCGCCGGCGCTCGCCGTGCGCGGCGCCAGGCGCGCCAGGGTCAGGTCGATCGCCTTAACCAGCTTTCCGGTCATGGTAACGCGCCAAGCCGTTTCGAGATAGAATGCAGCGGGACTCTTGAACCGACAGCAACGCCAACCGGACGATCCGCCGGAGCCGTAGGATGAACAATAATCCTCGCGTGTCGATTGTCATACCCACTTACAACTCGGCGCGATGGCTGGCGGAGGCGGTCGACAGCGCGCTCGCGCAGACGCTGCGCGACACGGAGGTGCTGGTGTTCGACAACGCCTCCACCGACGAGACGCCGTCGCTCATGGCCGCTTATCACGATCCGAGACTGCGTTATGTAAGATGCGCCGAGAATGTCGGCTTCGCAGGCAATGTGACGCGTGGCATCACGGCGGCGCGCGGCGACTTTTTCATGGTGCTCGGCGCTGACGACATTCTCGACCCGAGCTTCGTCGAGGTCGCCGTCGGGCGGCTCGGCGCCGAGCCGGCGGCGGCGATGATCCATGGCCGCGCCATCTGGATCGACGACGACGGCCAGCCGATCGGCCGCTTCGAGGGCCGCTGGCCGGCGCGCTGCGGTGGCGACGACGCCTTCGTGCGCACCTTCACGGAAGGCTTCTGCTATTCCTGCGTGCTGTCGCGCACGGCGCCGGTGAAGAAGCTCGGCGCCATGGACGAGGCGTGGGGCATGATCTCCGACAGCTGGCTGTTCCTGAAGCTCTGCCTCGCCGGCGACGTCCTGTTCATCGATGAGCCGCTTGTGCGCTACCGGGTGCGCGACAGCAGCCTGTCCTTCGAGCTTTACGCAGACGGAAAGATGTTCGACGACCATCTCGGCGGCCTGGAAGAAGCGTTCGGCTGGCCCGAGGCCATCCATCTGCGGCCGCGCCGGCACGAAGCGCGCACCGCTGTCGCCCGCCAGGCCTTCGAGACCATGCACATGACGCGGGTCGGCGCCGGGTTGCGCGGCACGATCGCCAAGGTGGCGCAGGTGGTGCGGGCGGTGCCGCACATCGCTCTGTCGCCGACCGCATGGATGCGCTTCGGCATCGCGCTGCTGCCGCCGGCGGTGATCCGGCGCGTGCGCGCGGGACGGCGGCGCCGTGCGCTTGAACGCTTTCGTGAGCCCGCCCACCCGTGAGAGCGCTGCTCGCCCGCGCCATCGCGATCTCGGCGGTGCGCGTCGCCTATCTCGGCCTGTGGTTCGTCGCGATCGCCGCCGCCTATCGTCATCTCGGCACGCTGCCGGACGGCACCGCGCAGGCTGGCCTGCTGGCCTTCGCGCTGGCGTCGATCAAGATGGTGACCACCGCCTTCGGCGACCCGCTCGACCTGGACGTGGTGCGCCGCGTGCCGCCGATCCTGACGCAGTCGCCCGGCCGCGCCGCCGAGATCTGGCGGGCCGCCCAGCAGATCCGCGCCGGCGTGGCGCTGGCCGTGGCGCTGCTCGCCGCGGTTCTGGCGCGGCCGATCGCCGAGGTTTTCCTGCATGACGGCGCATGGGCGGTGCCGGTGGCGCTTGCCGGCCTGGCGGCGGCACTGGAGTTCTTGTACCGCGGCTATCTCAGCGACTGCCAGGCGCGCGAGCGTTTCGGACGGCTGCTGGTGCTGGAAGGCGCCTTGCAGGCCTGCCGCGTCGTCGCGGTGGCCGCGCTGCTCGCCTCGGGCCGTTTGACGGCGGCTAGTTTCCTCGCCGTCTACGGCGCGTCGACGGCCGTCGTCTGCATCGTCGCCTATCTTGGCTCGGACGGCGAGCGGCGGAAACTCTGGCGGTTTTCGGCGGAGACCAGCCTGGAGACCTGGCGCTACGTGCGCTGGGTGGCACCGGCCATGATCGTCAGTGCCGTCGTCGAGCGCCTCGACATCTTTCTGCTCACCGGCCTGCGCGGCCCGGCGGAAGCGGGGCTCTACGGCGCGTTGATGCCGTTGCTGCTGGTGCCGGAAATGGTGATGGGGTTGGCCATGGCGGTGCTGCAGCCGCGCGTCGCCGACCTCTTTGCCAAGGGCACGCTGTTCGAGTTCTGGATGGGCATCTGCGCCATCACGGCACCGCTCGCCATAGCCGCCAGCCTGGCGGTGATGCTGTTTGCCGGGCCGCTGATCGAGTTCACCATCGGCCCGGCCTATCTGGCGTCGGTGCCGGTGCTGAAAGTGCTGTTCGTCGCGGTGATGGCGTGGTTCGCCGTGGTGCCGGTGGCGATGTCGTTCGTGGTGATGACGCAGCCGCGCGCGACGCTCGCGATCTGCCTCGTCCAGGCGGTGACGGTGACGATCGCCGGGCTGACGCTCATCCCGGAGCATGGGGCGATCGGCGCGGCGATCGCCGTGCTTTCGATGCGGCTGGTCAGCGGCGGCATCATCAGCGGGGTCGCGCTTTACAGGCTGTGGCCCGGAACGACGGTGGGAAAGGTGCAGACGAGTTGAAGGTCGCGCACATCAAGAGCCGCTATGGGCAGATCGGCGGCATCGAATCGATGCTCGAGGATCTGATGCCGGAACTGGTGCGCGATCCGGCTTCCGATCCGCTGATGGTGCTGGTCGCCGACCGGGAGGACGCCGAACTGGAGGCGCGGCTCACCGCCAGGGGGGCGGCGCCGCTGCGGCGGGTCGCCTGGGCCGGGCTGGCTTCGGCACCGGGCACCGCGTTCCGGCTGGCCAAGCTGCTGCGCGACGAAAAGGTCGACGTCGTGCACACGCACGACATGCGCGCCAACCTGCTCGCCGCGATGAGCCGGCCAATGCTCGGCATGCCGTGGATATGCCATGTCCATGGCTGGCTCGGGCCGACGCACAGGGGCGTGCACCGGCTCTATGAAGCCGTCGACCGCCGGCTGGTGCGCTTTGCCGACCATGTGCTGGTCGGCTCGCACGCGACACTCGACGAGGTCGTGGAAGCCGGCGCGCGCTCGGCCACGGTGGCGTGGAACGCGGTCAAGCAACCGCCGCCGCCGGCCGCCTCGCGTATCGCGCTCGGCTTGCCGGAGGACGCGGTGATCTTTACCGTGCTCGGCCGGCTGCATCCCGGCAAGGGCCAGGATCTTTTCCTCGATGCGCTCGGCGGGCTCGCGACCCGGCCGAACTGGCATGCCCTGGTCGTCGGCGCTGGCGAGACCGATTTGGCGCTGAAACGCCGGGCGGCTGATCTTGGCATAACAGATCGCGTCACCTTCACCGGTTTCGTCGATACCACCGGCGACTGGACCGCGGCCAGCGACGTCATCGTCGTGCCGTCGCGCAAGGAGAGCCTGCCGCTGACCTGCCTGGAGGGCATGGCCAGAAGCAAGGCGCTGATCGTCAGCGCCGCGGGCGACATGCCGCGAGTGGTGGCCGACGGGAAGAGTGGACTTGTCGTGCCGGTCGACGATGTCGGCGCGCTTCGCGCGGCCATGCTGCAGTTGCTCGGCGATGCTGCCCTGCGTCGGCGGATGGGCGAAGCCGCCCATGCCCGCTACCTCTCCCATCACACCGCACCGGCGCTGGCGCGGGCTATGGCGGGCTGCGCGGCCGACGTCAGCGCGCGCCGGCAAGCGCGCGGTCATACACTGCCGACAGCCGCTCAATGAATTTAGGCACCGAAAACTCGCTCTCCTGACGGGCCTGCCCGGCCAATCCGAGCGCCCGCGCCCGCTGCGGCTGCTTCAGCAGATCGGAGATGACGTCGGCCAGCGCGCGCGGGTCGCCGGGCGGCACAAGCACGCCGGAAACGCCGTCCTCGATGATGGTAAGCGGCCCGCCCGCTCTGACGGAGATGACGGGCGTGGCGACGGCCATCGCCTCGAGCAGCACGAGGCCGAACGGTTCCGGCTCGACGGAGGTGTGGCAGAAGATGTCGAAGCCGTCCATGACGTCGGCCATGTCGGCCATGCGGTAGCGCCAGCCGAGGAAGCGGACGCGGTCGGTCAGGCCGAGGCGCTCGGTCTGCTGTCGTAACTGCCCGGCATAAGCCTCCAGCCCGTTCGGCGAACCGCCGCTTACCACGAAGACGACGTCCCGGTGGCGGGTCGCCACGGTCGCGCAGGCGTCGATGAAGACATGGGCGCCCTTCCAGGGATCGAGGCGCGCCGCGAACCCTACGATGCGCGTACCTTCAGCGAGGCCGAGTTCGGCGCGCAGGCGGCCCGGCCGGATCACGCTGCGAAAATCGTCGCCGTCGAGCGCGTCCGGCATGACGACGGCGTGCCGTGGCCACCTTCGGTAGAGCGCGTCGAGGCAGGTGTCGGACATCGCCAGCACCACCGTCGACAGCGCGCTGGTCACGGCGGCGAAGGCAGGCGTCGCCACAGGCACCGACGGCGCCATCTCGCGCAAGTGCCAGACATGCGGCCGGCCGGCCAGCTTCGCGGCGAACGCGCCGTAAAGGCAATAGAGCGAGTTCGAATGCACGAGGTCGGGAGCGATGCGGCGCGTCAGGCTGGCCAGGCGGAGAATTGTGGGGGCAAACCGGGCGGCGTAGGCCGCTTGGTAGCGTAGCGACGGCAGCGTCCGCAATTGTCGCATCGGCAGGAAGTGCACGTCGGCCCCGGCGGCGCGCAGGCGCCCGACCAGCGGGCCGTCGCCGGGCAGCACCACCGAACTCCTTTGCCCGGCCTGCTGCATTGCCTCGATCGTCCGCGCCAGCGCTATATCGGAGCCGCCGACCTCCGAGTTCGGCTGCACGTAGAGCACGTGCCGGCTGGCGCCACCGCGGCTGCTCATTGTGTCCGGCGCGTCTCGAACAGGCTGCGGACCGGACTGTCCCCAACCTCGGCGATGCGCCGCGCCGCCATCACCAGCCCGAACAGAAACCACAGGAACTTCAGGTACTTGGTGTGCCCGAACAGGCTGCAGGCCAGGAACGCCAGCAAGGCAGCCTGAATGGTGACGGACAGCAGGCGCAGTTCCGGCGGCCCGGTCTTTTCGAGCCGCCAGAGTTCGCGGAGGGAGACGACGAAGATGGCGAAGAACAGCGCGAGGCCGACGATGCCGTATTCGACCAGTATCTCGAGTTCGAGATTGTGGGCGCCGATGTTGGAGACGAGCTCGCGGCCCTCCTGCACGGCCCGCTCCAGATCTTCGGCCCAGGCCTGCAGGCGGATGTCCTCGGGCAGCTTCTCGCGCACCGCGTCGTAGAACTGGAAGCCGAAACCCTTGAAGCCGTGGCCGAGCAGCGGCTTCTGCAGCCAGATGTCGGTGGCCTGACGCACGAACAGCGCCCTCAGCGGCGTGCTGCCCTCGTTCAAGTATTTCTGCGAGAACATGCGGTCGGTGAAGCCGGGCGGCAGATAGATGAGCGCTCCGACCAGCACGGCGAAGCTGGCGGCCAGCAGCGGCCGCAACGGGATGGCGCCGCGGACACACAGATAGAGCAGCGCCAGCCCCAGGCCGAAAAAGCCGGTGCGGGTATAACTCAGCGTCAGCGCGATCATCTGCAGCAGGCCGAACACGGAGATCACCGCCCGCGGCCAGAAGCCGCTCCAGCGCCGCCATGCGTAGAGCAGCAGCGGCAGTGACATGGCGATCGAATATGACAGCCAGTTGGCGTCGCCGATGCCGCCGGTGATGCGCTTGATGATGACTCCGTCGAGCGACTCGCTGTCGATCACCCCGCCGAGCGCGCCGAGCGCCAGCCGCGGATCGTCCGACTCGATCGCCAGAGACGGCAAAAAGTGCTCCATCAGGCCGATGATGCCGGTGAGCGCCATGGCGGTGGAGAATGCCAGCACGGTGAAGTCGAGCGCGCGTTGCGTTTGCCCGGCGATGGTGGCGGTCAACGCGGTGAGCAGGACGGCCTGCAGCAGACGGCTGGTGCCTTCGAGGAAGTCCGTTTCGGGATAACGCATCGCCAGATCCCAGGCGAACACCAGCGCCATGAACAGGAACATCGGCTTGAAGATCGGCGAAGCGGTTATTTTCCAGCCAGCGAACATGATGTGCAGGATGACAGCGCCGAGCGCGATCGCGCCATAGATCTTCGACAGGCTGGTGGGCAGGCCGATGATGTGGGCGCTGCCCACGACCTGCAGCGAGGTGTTGGCGAAGACGACGACCGCGAGCGCAAAGACCGGCTGCGTGAAACTGACGAACACAGCGATAAGACCGATTATCGCCATCAGCCCCTTGAACGGTCCGGCGGCGGCCACCGCCACGGCGCCCGACCCAAGCCAGAGCAGGGCGAGTGGCTTCGACCGCAATGTCTGGACGAAGATTTGCCCGTTCAACAGCACGCCTCTGTCAAGGAACGTTTCGATAGCGGGTCGTACCCAGCATTATATTCGGTGGGGGTCACAACATGCAAGTAGCGTTTCTTGCTTATTCTAGATCCAGACATTGATATGCAAAAGGCATTTCATCGATTCCGCAGATGTTCGTTTATGAGCTTTGCCGTGCACAAGTATGCATCATCAACAAATTTGCAGTATTTTTTATGCTGCAATGCATATAAGTCTTGACCTTCGCTTCAATTCGGGAGAAATTTATCCGTCCTGATAATAACGGGTTCAGACGGCCGCCACGATTTTTTGGGCGATTGCTGACGCTCGCGGCAACAGAATCCGCTTTCATGAAGGCGCCGCCACCGTGGGATGGAAGCTGCGGACGGTGCTGGTGCCTGTGTCGCTGCCTGGCGATGGTTTCGGGGAAATGCGGCTGACCATTGGCTCCCGTTGCAAAGGGTCGCGCAGGCCGCGTCGGTCGATGCGACGGGTGGCGGAAGGAGACGTCGTGGGTCGCGCAGCGCTTGTGCCTGTCCTTCTATCCTTTGTGCTCGTGGCCTCGGCTCCCGCGGTTTGGGCGCAGGAGACCGAAACGATCGCGCTCGGCGAAGGCGACCGCCTCAAGCTGAAGGTGTTCGGACAGCCGGAGATGTCCGACGTGTTCGAGATCGGCCGCGGTGGAACCCTGGCCTTGCCCGGACTGGGAACGCTGACCGGCCTGACGACTCTGGAGGTGGCGCGTTCGGGCGTAGCCCGGCTGATCGACCGCAAGGTCGGGTTGGCCGCGGCGTCGTTCGCACTCACCATCGACAGCCTGCGCCCGGTGGTGGTCGGCGGCAGCGTCTCCAAGCCGGGCGACGTCATCTACAAGCCGGGCATGCGCGTTGCGCACGCGGTGGCGCTCGCGGGAGGACAAGGACGGAGAGCCAACGAGGACCTGTCGATCGAGCTGCAGCTCAACCAGGAGAAGGAACGGCTGGCCAGCGCCCGCGGTCGGCTGGCCCGCGCGCTGGTCAAGGAGGGACGGCTGCGTGTCGAAATGCGCGGCGGCTTGACGCTTGAGGCGCTGCCGGCCGAGATCAAGGCGCTGATCGGCGACGAGCAGGCGGCGGCGCTGTTCGCCACCGAGCAGCAGACGCTGGCGACGCGCGTCGACAACCGGGCGCTGTCGATGCGCCGGGTCGACGCCTCCACCAAGATCAACCAGGAGGACATCATCGCCCAGGAGGCGGTGTCGAAATCGCTGCGCTCGCAGCTGGAACTGGTGCGCGGCGATCTCGCCCGTCTGGAGCCGCTGTTCACACAGGGCGCGATCACCTCAAGCCGCATCCTCGAGCTCCGGCGCGACTATGTCGAGATCGAGGGCCAGGTCGGCCAGTCGGTGGCGTCGCTGGCGCAGGCAAGAACGCGCCAGGTCGTGTTGTCGGAAGAAGGTACGGCGCTGAACCTGCAACTGCGGCTCGAACTGCTGGGCGAGTTCGCCACCATACAGTTCGAGATCCTCGACGCCCGCATGGCAATCGACACGATCTCGCGCTCGCTGGTCGCGGCCGGCGAGGACCCGCTCGCGCCGGCCGCGACGGGCGCCACGGTCGACGACTGCAAGTTCACCATTCTGCGCGAGACCGCCGAGCCCTCCCCCGAGGTGATCTCGGCCACGCCTCTCACCCGGCTGCAACCCGGCGACCTCCTGTTCGTCGGACGGCCGAGCAGCAAATGTCCCACGCTGGTGCAAGCGGACGGATCGACTCCATGAACTACCACCGTGCCAACGAAGGCGAAGGTCGTTCCGACGGCGATCTTCTGCGCAACCTGTCGCGCTCGGCGGATACGCCGCAAGACCGTTCCGGCACGATCTGGAACCCACCCGACGTGCTCAGGCTGCTGACGGCGCTGGAGCATCACTGGAAGTGGATCGCCGTCGCGCCGGTGCTGGGGGTGCTCGCCACCGTCGGCTACCTGCTGTTCACCGGTCCGAGCTACGACGTCGGCGCCCAGCTGATGGTGCGGTTCGGCTACGAGCTGGCGGCGCCGCCGACCGTCTCGACCACCCAGGCAAGCCAGCAGGTGATCCCGATCTCCAAGCGTCTGGAAGACATCACCGCCGAAGTGCAGATCATGAAGGACCCGCGGATCGTTCGCGAAGTGGTCGAAGGCCTGGGCGAAGACTTTTTCTACGGAGAGGACGAACCGGTAACCTTTCTGCAGAAGGTCAAGCGGCTCTTCAAGGACTCGATCTCCTACACCAAGGAGACAGTGCGCGGCCTGCTGGTGAAAATCGGTATCCTGCCCGAGCTGAGCAAGCTCGACCGCATCGTGGCGGCGCTGCAGACCTATCTGACGATCGAGCATGTGTCGCGCTCCGACGTGGTCGAAGTGCATCTGCTTTATCCCGATCCGCGGCTCGGCGAAGAGGTATTGAGCCGCTTTGTCGACACCTACCTCGAGCGCCGCGAAAAGGTCTATGGCGACGACCGCGTCTCCACCTTCTTCGCCCGCGAACTCGGGCAGCTCAACCGGTCGCTGCTGGAAGCCGAGAGCAGCTACAGCCTCGAGCGGCAGAAGCTGGCCGCCTGGTCGATCGACGACCAGCGCAGCCTGGCGGTGCAGCGGCGCGAAACCCTGCGCAGCGCCTTGCAGGAAGCGACCGCGACCGTGCAGGTGGCGAATGCCCGCATTGTCGAGATCGACAAGCAGCTCGCCGAGCTGCCGCGCGAGGGTCTGCTGAAAGAGCGTGGCGACACCCGTCTGCTGGTCGCCGCCACGCAGAGCAAGGTCGAGGCGCTGACGCGCGACATCGCCGGCGTGGAGAACGAATTGAAGGCTATGGAGGAGGCGGGGCTTACGCTGTCGCGAAAGCTGCGCGACGTCGAGCGGCTGCGGCTGGCCCAGCAGCACTACCAGCAGGGCAGCGACGAGGCGCGCATTTCCGCCGAGATCGCCAAGGCACAGATTTCCAACGTGGTTGTGATTGCCGAGCCGCAGGCCGGCGTGACGCCGGCTGCGCCGCGGGTACCGCGCCTGCTGCTGCTGGCGCTGGTGCTGTCGGTGCTCGGAGCCTGTGGCTTGGTCCTGCTGTTCGACGCCTTGCGGCCGAAAGTGCGCAGCAACGGAGACATCGTCGGCCTCGTGGATGGCCGCGCCATCGTGCGCGCGCTCGGAGAGCATGGGCGCGGCCGATGAACCAGCTGGCACGATCGGAACAGCTTCTCAATGAAGCGGCCAGGCTTCTCGCCGATCTCGGTCGAAGCGACAGCGAACGCAGTTTTCTGGTCACCGGCTGCGCCGGCGGCGAGGGAGCAACCACGCTGACCCTGGCGCTGGGACGCGCCGCCAACCGCATGGGCGAGGGCGGCGCCTTGCTTGTCGACGCCGATTTTACTTACCCCGCGCTTAGCCGCCTTGCCGACGCCGCCAGCAAGGACGGCCTGCGGCAACTGGCGAAAGCGCCTGCGTCTTATGCCGACTCCGTCGTATCCATGGCGGGTGGCCTGAAACTGCTGCCGGCTGGCCGGCCCGGCGGCGCCAGCATGGCTGAACTCGTTAGCACCGGCGCGCTGACGACCTTGCTGTCAGCGGCGCTGGAAAGCTACCACTTCGTGTTCTGGGACAGCCACGCGCTCGGCGCGTCGGCCGACACCGGCGCGTTGCTGGCCGCGGTGCCTGGCGTACTCCTGCTCACCGAATCCGACGTGACCCGCATGGACCACCTCACCAGCCGGCTCAACGAGATCGCCAATGCCGGTGCACGTCCTCTCGCGGTATTGCGCAACCGCGCCGGCCGCCGACTGTTCGGCGCCCAGGCTTAGGCAGATTCGAGCCGGTCCGTCTTGTCGACCAGCCCGGGGAAGCAAGGCGGTAGCGAGGGTGCAGAACTTTTGAACAAGGGATCATGCGAAGCGGAAAGCCAATTCGTTCTGATCGGGTTCCGCTCCACATCTGAAGCGCGTCAGGCCGGGTCGGCCCGTATGGCAATGATCGACTTGTTCAAGCCCATGAGCTTTTCGAAGCCGACGCGTGCATCGGGAAACAGGCGGCGCATCTGGCGATAGGACAACAGCCGGTGATGGTCGATGATATCGCGGGCCTCGTCCTCGTCCCCGATCCGTTTGAAGAAGCCGAGCGAGAACCGCATTATCATCTTGCGGCGGAGGGTTTCGGGCAAGTACTGGAAGCCAGGAAACCGGAAGTGCGGCTCGTAGGGGAACCAGTAGTTAGGGGTCTGAACATAATAGCGCGGCGCAAGCCTGCGCACGTTCGCGGCAAAGTCGCTCATGTCAGCCCACCAGCCGACATGCTCGATGACGGAATTCGAATGAACCAGATCGAATTTCTGGCCCGCCAGCAGCTTCAGGTTGCTGGCGCTGGCGGGGATGTACGTGAACAAGCCGCGATCGGCGATCGTAACCTCTTCGGTGTTCACCAGCGTGATAGACAAGCGCGCGCGGTGGCGGCGAATGAAGTCTTCGCCGATCATCCAGTAGATTTCAGTGCCGCCCAGATCGATGATCCGGCAAGTGCCGCGCTCGTTCAGGACCGTTTCGATCAAGCGTTGTATTTGGGCAAATCTTCGAACGCGGAAATTGAACTCTATGCTGGAACGATCCGCGTAAGGATCTTGCCTTGCCGGCGGTGCAGCGATTTCCGCTGTATTTACAGGTATGGCCATTGTCCGCATGTCCCCTACAACTCAAGGGGTTGTATAGCGGTTTCGCAGGGGCCATGGTTAACAAATGGTAAACGTGGTTAACGCCTGTTCGTCGGTGACTTGGACGGCGCCATTCCAGACCTGAGTTGCAGATATAGTTTTGTGCCCGCGTCGGGGACGCGGGCACACAGAATGGACGAAACGGACCCGCGTCTCCTGACGCGAGCGGCCAAAGCGAGATCAGCAGTTGGCTATGTAACGACGGCCGCGGCGATCACGGTAATAGCACTTGCCCGGTTCCGTGGCGTTGCCGATCAAGGCACCCGCAGTCGCGCCGGCGATACCGCCGATGATCGCGCCGCCCGCGTCACCAGAAACCGCAGCGCCGATCGCTGCACCGCCCAAGCCGCCGATCGCGGCGCCCTTTTCGGTCTGCGTGCAGCCGGTAACACCTGCTGCAACGGCCAGGACGATCAAAATCTTTTTCATTCGCGGAGATCCCTCTCTCATCTTCTGACGTTTCCTAACGCCGCAGAAAGCCTAACGTTCCGCTGGCACCTCGGCAAGCGTCACGCCAAACAGCCAGGCGCCATCCTTCGCCCATGGTTACATTCGGTCCGCTGGCGGCATGCCGCCGTTACAAAGCATCGATAGAGTCTGGGCTTCCAGATGGATATGCCTTAGGGACCCGGCCTCTTGCCCCAAAGCCGGGTCCTATTTTCTTTCAAGGCTGCAATCACCCCACAGTCGCCCGGAAACGGGTCTCGTCCATCGCCGCCGCCATCAGCGTGCGCGTATACTCCTCGCGGGGATGATCGAAGATCGCGTCGGTCTCGCCCTCCTCGACTATTTTGCCCTGGCGCATGACGATGATGTAGTCGGCCATCGCGCGCACCACCGCCAGATCGTGGCTGATGAACAGGTAGGAGAGTTGATGCGACGTCTGCAGGTCGCGCAGCAGCTCGACGATCTGCTTCTGCACAGAGCGGTCGAGCGCGGAGGTCGGCTCGTCGAGCACCACCACCTTGGGTTTCAGGATCATGGCGCGGGCGATCGCGATGCGCTGGCGCTGGCCGCCGGAGAATTCGTGCGGATAGCGGTTGCGCATCGCCGGATCGAGCCCGACCTCGCGCAGCGCCTCGATTGCCCGCCGGTCGCGCTCGGCTCGCGACAGGTTCGGCTCGTGCACGAGTAGCCCCTCGGTGACGATCTGGCCGACCGTCATGCGCGGCGACAGCGAACCGAACGGGTCCTGGAACACCAGCTGCAGCTCGCGTCGCAGTGGCCGCATCGCCTCGCGGTCGGCCTTGTCGATGTCCCTGCGGCCAAAGCGGATCACGCCCTCGCTCGGCAGCAGCCGGAGCAGCGCGCGGCCGAGCGTCGACTTGCCCGAACCGGATTCGCCGACGATGCCGATCGTCTGCTGCTGCCTGAGCGCCACGGAAACCTTGTCGACCGCCCGCAACGCCATTGGCGGACCAGCGAGAAAGCCACCGCCGATCGAGAACGTCACCTCGACGTTGCGGCCTTCCAGCATCACCGACGCGCCGTCTGGCGGCGGCCCCTTGCGGCCGGTCGGCTCGGCAGCGAGCAGCATTTTTGTGTAGTCGTGCCGGGGCGCGGAGAAGATCGCCTCGGTCACGCCCTCCTCCACCACTTCACCGGCCCGCATCACATAGACCCGATCGGCCAGCCTGCGCACGATGCCGAGGTCGTGGGTGATGAAGACGATCGCCGTGCCGAGCTTTTTCTGCAGCTCCGCCAGCAGCTTCAGAATCTGCGCCTGCACGGTGACGTCGAGCGCGGTTGTCGGCTCGTCGGCGATCAGGATGTCTGGGTCGTTGGCGAGCGCCATGGCGATCATCACGCGCTGGCGCTGGCCGCCCGACATTTCATACGGGTAGGATTTGAAGCGCCGCGCCGGCTCCGGAATGTGCACCAGTTCCAGCAGGCGAAGGGCCTCGGCCCTGGCCGCCGCGGCCGAAAGGCCGCGATGCCGCCGGATCGGCTCCATCAGCTGGCTGCCGATCGAATAGAGCGGATCGAGCGAGGTCATCGGCTCCTGGAAGATCATGCTGATCCTGGAGCCGCGGATCTTGTTGAGCTCGCTTTTCGGCAGGCCGAGCAGATTGCGGCCGCGATAGTCGACCACGCCGGTCGCCGTGCCGTTGGAAGCGAGCAGGTTCATCGCCGCCATCATCGTCTGGCTCTTGCCGGAGCCGGATTCGCCGACGATGGCGACCGTTTCGCCGGCGTTTACGGTGAGGTTGATGCCCTTCACCGCTTCGACGGTGCCGTCCAGCGTGCGGAAGCCGACATGCAGGTCCCTGACGGCCAGGATGGGTTCGCCGGCCATGTCAGCGGTCCTTCGGATCAAGGGCGTCGCGCAGGCCGTCACCGATGAAGTTCAGCGCGAACAGCGTCGACACCAAAAACAGCGCCGGAAACAACAGCAGCCAGTTGGCGGTGCCGATGTTCTTGGCGCCGACCGAGATCAGCACGCCCCAGCTGGTCATCGGCTCCTGCACGCCAAGACCGAGGAAGGACAGGAAACTTTCGAGGATGATCACCTGCGGCACAAGCAGTGTCATGTAGATGACGACGACGCCGAGCAGGTTCGGCACGATGTGGCGGGCGAGAATGCCGCGGCGCGACACGCCGAGCGCTTCCGCCGCCTGCACATATTCCTGGCGGCGGATCGACAGCGCCTGGCCGCGCACGATGCGCGCCATGTCGAGCCACAGCACCGCGCCGACCGCCAGGAACATCAGAACGAAATTGCGGCCGAAGAACACCACCAGCATGATGACGAAGAAGATGAACGGCAGCGAATAGAGCACGTCGACGATGCGCATCATCACCTCGTCGGCACGGCCGCCGAGGAAGCCGGCCGTCGCCCCGTAGACGACGCCGATCGCCACCGCGACGACGCCGGCGAGCAGGCCGATCGCCAGCGACACGCGGCCCGCCATCAAGGTGCGCGACAGCAGGTCGCGGCCGGTGTTGTCGGTGCCGAACAGGAAATATTGCTGCTTGATCGAGGCGCTCATCACCATCGTCGTGGCGTCCGCCGACTTGTCCTCGACCCTGGCGTCGTCGAAGGTGTCGGAACGGTCGAGATAGCGGGTGTTGCGCTCGTCGATAGGGCGCGACGAGGTGACCGTGATGAACACGCGTTCGCCTTCCTGCCGCCATTCCTTCAGGTCGACACGCATGCGTTTCAGCACGTCGCCGAGTGCCGTCTCGATCATTTCCGGCTTGGGATAGGCCGACAGGCTGGGCGGCGTGCGCACATAGTCGCTGTAGATCGTGGTGTACTGATGCGGCACGAACCATGGCCCGACGATGCAGGCGACAGCCATCACGCCGAGATAGATCAGGCTCACCATCGCCGCGCGGTTGGCACGGAGCCGCGCCCAGGCATCGCCCCAGAACGAGCGGCCGGCGACCGCTTGCGTCATCACCGCGTCAGTCATAACGCACCCGGGGATCGACGAAGGCGTAGAGGACGTCGACGACGAGGTTGAACAGAATGGTGAAGATGGCGATCACTACCACGGTGCCCATCACCAGCGTGTAGTCGCGGTTGAGCGCGGCATCGACGAAATAGCGGCCGACGCCCGGCACCGAAAAGATGGTCTCGACGATGATAGAGCCGGTGAGCAGCGCCGCCGCCGCAGGCCCCGCGTAGGAAATGATCGGCAGCAGCGCGCCGCGCAGCGCGTGCCGGACCACCACGGACCATTCCGAAAGGCCGAGGGCGCGTGCCGTACGGATATGGTGCGAACGCAGTGACTCGATCATCGAGCCGCGCATCAGCCGCGCCACGATGGCGATCTGCGGCAACGACAGCGTTATCACCGGGCCGATCTTGTTGACCAGCGCGCCGTCGCCCCAGCCGCCGATCGGCAGCAGCGTCCAGGTGAGACCGAACAGGAGCTGGATGACCGGCGCCACCACGAAGGTCGGGACCGTGCTGCCCGCCGTCGCCGTCGCGATCACTGCATAGTCCGCAAGCTTGTTCTGGTGGAGCGCGGCGACGATGCCGAGCGTCGAGCCGACGATCAGCGCCAGTACCAGCGCCGCCGAGCCCAACTGGATGGAGATCGGCAGGCCGTTGGCGAACAGTTCGCCGACGGTGAAGTCGGGCAGGTTATAGCTCGGCCCGAAATTGCCGTGCAGCAGGTTCTTCAGGTAGTTGAGATATTGCAGCCAGAGCGGATCGTTGAGGCCGAACTGCGCCTCGAGGTTGGCCTTGATCTCGGGAATGAGCCCCCGTTCCTGGTTGAACGGCCCGCCGGGGGCCACCCGGATGAGGAAAAACGCCAGCGTCACGATGACGAACAGCGTCGGGATGGCGGTCAGCAGCCGCCTGATCACGTAGACAAACATAGCGTCCCCCGATCCTTGAAAGGGATGCCGCCGCCCCGGCTGGCGGGGCGGCGGCGGGAAGGAGCTATTCGGCCTTGCTGATGAAGCGGCTCGGATGGACGTCCATCACATTCGGGCTGTAGCCCTGCAGCTTCGATGACACCAGGTTCTTGTAGCTGTAGTAAAGCAGCGGCAGAAAGCCCTCGTCGTCGATGAGGACTCGTTCGGCGTCGGCCAGATATTTCATGCGTTCTTCCGGCTTGCCGCCGGCCGCGGCGGCCTTGTCCATGAGTTCCTCGAACTTCGGGCTGTCATAGACGGAGTAGTTGTTGCCGCTGGCCTTGCGCGCCACGCCGAGGAAGCTCTCGGGATCCTTGTAGTCGGCGATCCAGCCGACGCGCGCCGTGTCGAAGTCGCCCTTCTGCTCGAGGAAGGCGTAGTGGGTCTTGGTGTCGGTGTTGAGCAGCGTCACCTCGATGCCGAGCGGCTTCAACTGCTCCTGGATGGCGATCGCGGTGTTCTTGTGATTCTCCGAGGTGTTGTAGCGGATCTCCATCTTCAGCGGCTTGTCGGGCGTATAGCCCAGCTTTTCGAGTATCTTCCTCGCTTCGTCCTCGCGGTCGATCTGCGACATGTCGGCGAACTTCGCCATTTGCGGCGTGTAGCCCTCGATGCCGGGCGGCACGAGCGAGTAGCTTGGGATCATCGAGTTCTGCCAGACCTTCTCGGCGAGGAAATCGCGGTCGATGGCCATGGACACGGCGTTGCGCAGCTCGACATTGGTCCACGGCTCCTTGTCCCACTTCATCGCGTAGTAGTAGGAGCCGAGATAAGGGCCGAACTTCAGCTGGTCGCCGAACTTGGCCTTCAGGTCGGTCATCTGCTCGGTCGGGATGTCGTCGTTGAACTCGATCTCGCCGGCCTCGAAGCGCTTGATCGCGGTCGAGCGGTCCTCGGTCGGGATGTAGTTGACGACGTCCAGCTTCACGTTGGCGGCGTCGTGGAAATTCTCGTTCTTGACCAGCTTGATGTGGTCGTTGGGCACGAATTCGGCCAGCTTGAACGCACCGTTCGATACCAAATTGCCGGGCTTGATCCAGTCGGCGCCGAGCTTGTCGATCGAGGCCTTGCTGACGGGATAGGTCGACTGATGCGTCAGCATTTCGAGGAAGTATGGCGTAGGCGCCTTCAGCGTCACCTCGAACGTGCTGGCGTCGATGGCCTTGACGGCGAGCTCTTCCGGCTTCGCCTTGCCCGTATTCACCTCCTCGCCGTTCTTCACGACATAAAGCATCGAGGCGTATTCGGCGCCGGTGGCCGGGTCTTCCAGACGGCGGAAGGCATAGACGAAATCGTCCGCCGTCACCGTCGAACCGTCCGACCACTTGCCGTCGGGACGCAATTTGAAGGTGTAGACCGTGCCGTCGTCCGACACCGTCCAGCTCTCGGCCGCGCCGGGAATCAACTCGGCGTTCTGGTCCTGCATGACCAGGCCCTCGAACATGTCGCGCAGGATGTTGGCCTCGTAGACGGTCGAGGTCTTGTGCGGATCAAGGGATTCCGGGTCGGCCGAATTGCCGCGGTTGAACACCATCTCGGCATAGGCCGGCGTCGCATAATACGTGCCGCCGACCCCGATCAGCGCGGTCGCAAGTACCGTCGCCGTGAGCAGATTGCGCATCATCATGGATTGATCTCCCGTTCTTTGGCCGTCGCCCCTCAGCAGCCGGCTCTTTGCTTGTCGGCGCCAGGTCTTTCAGCCCGGCGCGGTTCAATGCGGCCGGTCTTCCGAGCCGCTCGCGTGGCGCCGACACTAGCACCGGCAACCGCTAATTCAACCGGTCCGATCGCTCACGCTGAGGAAGGCTCCTGCCGGTGGCGTGTCACGAGGGGAATCCCAGTGCAGGTACGCAAGAGGTGTGCACTCGCCCACACTTTAATTCAATCATAGGTTGAAGTTTATATTGTGACGACGTTCGCCCTTCCGCGTCATGATGGCGGCATGCCGAATTGCACATTTTCCACGATCATCGACTTCCTCCGTTCGCGGCGCGCGACTTCGGCGGTCGAATTTGCGCTGGTGTCGCCGCTGCTGATTCTGTTGATGATGGGCATGGCGGGTTACGGCGTGTATTTCGGAGCCAGCCACTCCGTGCAGCAGATCGCCGCCGACGCCGCCCGCAGCGCGGTCGCCGGCCTGACGGAAGCCGAGCGCAAAGCCATCGCCGCCCGTTATATTGCAACCAATGCGGGTGGGTATCCCTTTATCAATCCGACGCGCCTCCGCGCGGACACGCATGACAGCGCCGCCGACGGCAATCAGTTCGTCGTTACCGTCACCTACGACGCCAGCGAGCTGCCGATCTGGCATCTGATGAAGTCGCTGTCGATGCCCGTGACGACGATCCGCCGGCAGTCCACCATCCGCGTCGGGGGCATCTGATGCGCGTCGCAGACCTGCGCGTCTTTCCGCGCTTCCTTCTCGACCGTGCCGGCAACATTGCTACGATGACGGCTCTGATGGCGCCGGCCGGGCTGATACTGGCGGCCATCGCCATCGATTTCGGCTCGCTCTACACGCAGCGCCGGGAGTTGCAGTCCTTCGCCGATCTCGCGGCCATCACGGCGGCGGCGAACCTCGGCAACGCCGAAGCCGCCGTCGCGGTGACGCTGCGGGACAACGGCGTGCCCGCCGTGCGTTTCGAGCGACCCGGCCAGGTCATGGCGCCGACGGGTGACGATGAGGCGGTCGCGCTCATCACGCCTGGCCGCTATGTCGCCGATCCGGCGACCGCCGCAAACAAGCGCTTTGTCGCCGGAAGGACGCCGTACAATGCCGTGCGCGTGAAGCTGAAGACGATGGGCGACCAGTTCTTCAGCGGCTCGCTGATAAGCGCGCCGCTGGTGTCGGCGGAAGGCGTGGCCCGGGTATCGTCGACCGCCGCCTTCTCGGTCGGTTCGCGCCTGCTCAGCCTCAATGGCGGCCTGGTCAACACGATCCTCGGTGGCCTGCTCGGCGGCAGCGTGTCGCTTTCGGTGATGGATTACAACGCGCTGCTCGGCGCGGACGTGCAGTTGTTCGACTTCTTCGACGTTCTGGCGACCAAGTTGCACGTCACCGCCGGCACCTATAACGAGCTGCTCGCCACGGAAGCGACGGTAGGGCAGGTCGCGGCGGCGCTTGCCGACGTACCCGGCCTCGACCGCCGCTCGCAGCTGGCGCTGAAGGCGCTCGGGCTCAGCGCCGACGGCAACCTGAAGCTGCCGCTCGGAAAACTGTTCGACCTTGGCGAGGCGGGCTATCTGTCGCTGGGCGGCCGGCCGGCGGCGCTATCGGCCGCCGCCAACGTGCTGCAAATCCTCACGGCCAGCGCCGCCGTCGCCAACGGCAAGCACCAAGTGGCGCTCAACCTCGGCGCCGCCGTACCCGGCATCCTGTCGGCGACGCTGGATCTGGCGATCGGCGAGCCGCCGCAACACTCTCCATGGTTTGCGATGGGCGAGGTCGGCACGATCGTGCGCACGGCGCAGACGCGGCTGCTCCTGAAGGTACAGGTCGGCGGCCCCGGCGGTCTGCTCGGCAACGTCGTCGATCTGCCCATTTACATCGAGCTTGCATACGCCGAGGCCAAGCTGGCCAACATCAGCTGTGCAGGACGCAACCCGGCGACGACGAAGGTAGCGATCCTAGCCCAGCCTGGCGTCGCGGAGCTGAGAATCGCCGACATCGACGCGCCCTCGCTCGCCCGCTTCGACCGCTCGCCGGTGCTGGGCAAGGCGACGCTGGTGAAAGTGCCGTTGGTGGTCACGGTCACCGGCAGCGCGCTGGTCACCATCACCAACAACGCTCCCAGCCGGCTGGACTTCACCCGCGCCGACATCGACGGCGGTGTGGTCAAGACCGTGTCGACGCGCGACCTGACGCAGACACTGACCGCTTCGCTGTTGCGCAACCTCGACCTGACGGTGAAGCTCGCCGGCCTCGATCTCGGCGGCCTGTCTGGCACCCTGAAAACCGCCCTGCTGCTGACGCTGACCAATGTGACACCGGCGGTCGACCAACTCGTCATGGGCGTGCTCGACACGCTCGGCATCCGCGTCGGCGAAGCGGACGTGCGTGTGCACGGCGCCAACTGCGGCCGCGCCGCGCTGGTTCAATAACGCCAGGACCGCGCAGAGGAAGGGGCTCGCAACCGTTCTGCCGGGCCTTCCGTCAGCCCACTCCGTCAATGCAAGAGGACTCTGGTCCGGCTTTCGGCCCACTCGCACTCGTACACGTACGAAATCACTTGCGTAATGCGCGACTACAGCGTACATGTACAAAATTAAGTACGTGTACTGGAAAAAGGATCGCGTCATGAAACGTTTTGTTGTGACTCTTATTATGGTTGTCGCCGCGTCGAGTTCACTGGCCGGCGAAATTACTGCCAAGCAGACGCCTGTCGCGGCTAGCAAAGAGGAGACGTCGAAGCGCCCGCTGCTCGACCAGATCAAGACGTATTCCATCCGCCGCGACACGGACGCCGTCAGGCCGGAGCCGCGCGTGCGCTCCGGCATCGAGGTCAATCCCTGGATCGTGCCGAGCTTCAACTGATCCCGACTTGCTCCTGACGCTGACGACCCCAAAAGCCTCGCGCGGATTCCGGTGGCATTTTCGGCAGGGATCGCGGATATAGCCGCTTTGAGGAAACGGGCGGCGATCGCCCGGCCGGAATACCGCGCAGCCATGCAGCGGTCCGCCGCATCGCCGTATTTCGCGAAGCGACAGGAGAAGACCTGCATGGACATCAAGACGGAAACCGTCGAACTGCTCGGCCGCTTGGGCGTGCCGGCTGACCAACTGGCGGGCGGCGATCTTGTCGTGCGCTCGCCGGTGACCGGAGACCAGATCGCGGCGCTGAAGACGATCCCGGCCGGTGACGCGGCCGACGCGATCGACGCCGCCGATGCGGCGTTCCGCGTCTGGCGCAACGTGCCGGCGCCGAAGCGCGGCGAGCTGGTGCGGCTGCTGGGCGAGGAGTTGCGCGCCGCCAAGGCCGATCTGGGCCGCCTGGTCTCCATCGAGGTCGGCAAGATCACCTCGGAAGGCCTCGGCGAGGTGCAGGAGATGATCGATATCTGCGATTTCGCCGTCGGTCTGTCGCGCCAGCTCTACGGGCTCACCATCGCCACCGAGCGCCCCGGTCATCGCATGATGGAGACGTGGCACCCGCTCGGCGTCGTCGGCGTCATCTCCGCCTTCAATTTCCCCGTCGCGGTGTGGTCGTGGAACGCGGCGCTCGCGCTCGTCTGCGGCAACGCCGTGGTTTGGAAGCCGTCGGAAAAGACGCCGCTGACCGCGCTTGCCTGCCAGGCGATCTTCGCCCGCGCCGCCAAGCGCGCCGGCGACGTGCCCGCCGACATCGTCAAGGTGCTGATCGGCGACCGCGCCGTCGGCGAGGTGCTGGTCGACCACCCGAAGGTGCCGCTGGTCTCGGCCACCGGCTCGACCCGCATGGGCCGCGACGTTGGCCCGCGCCTGGCTAAACGCTTCGCCCGCGCCATCCTCGAACTCGGCGGCAACAATGCCGGCATCGTCTGCCCGTCGGCCGACCTCGACATGGCGCTACGGGCGATCGCCTTCGGCGCCATGGGCACGGCCGGCCAGCGCTGTACGACGCTGCGGCGCCTGTTCGTGCATGACAGTGTCTACGACACGCTGGTGCCGCGCCTGCGTAAGGCCTACGAAAGCGTCGCGGTCGGCAGCCCGCTTGAAACCAGCGCGCTCGTCGGGCCGCTGATCGACAAGGCGGCCTTCGACGGCATGCAGAAGGCGCTGGCCGCGGCGAAGGCCGAAGGTGGCGCGATCACCGGCGGCGAACGCGTCGACAACGGCCATGCCGACGCGTTCTACGTCCGTCCCGCGCTGGTCGAGATGCCGCGCCAGGCCGGGCCGGTGCTGGAGGAGACCTTCGCGCCGATCCTCTACGTGATGAAATATTCCGACTTTGACCAGGTCATCGCCGACCACAACGCCGTGGGCGCAGGCCTGTCGTCGTCGATCTTCACCCGCGACATCATGGAATCGGAGCGCTTCCTGTCGGCCGAGGGCTCGGACTGCGGCATCGCCAACGTCAACATAGGCACGTCGGGCGCCGAGATCGGCGGCGCCTTCGGTGGCGAGAAGGAGACCGGCGGCGGCCGCGAATCCGGCTCGGACGCGTGGAAGGCCTATATGCGTCGCGCCACCAACACGGTGAACTACTCGAAGGCGCTGCCGCTGGCTCAGGGCGTGTCGTTCGACATCGATTGAGCATTAGCTTGCAAGTCGGTCGTTGGTCGTCGGTCGTCATTCGAAAACAACGACCCGCGACCGACGAACCACGGCCGACTCTCTGAACAGGACCAGACATGACGAAAACCATCATATCCCCATCGATCCTCTCGGCCGATTTTTCCCGTCTCGGCGATGAGGTCGAGGCGGTGGTGGCGGCCGGCGCCGACTGGGTGCATCTGGACGTCATGGACGGACATTTCGTGCCCAACATCACCTTCGGCCCGCCGGTGGTGAAGGCGATCCGCAACCGCACCGACAAGCTGTTCGACTGTCATCTGATGATCGCGCCGGCCGATCCCTACATCGCCGCCTTCGCCGAGGCCGGCGCCGACTTGATTACCGTGCATGCCGAGGCCGGCCCGCATCTCGACCGCTCGCTGCAGACGATCAGGAACCTCGGCAAGAAGGCCGGGGTGTCGCTCAATCCGGCGACGCCGGAAAGCGCGATCGAATATGTGCTCGACCGGCTCGACCTCATCCTGATCATGACGGTCAATCCGGGCTTCGGCGGTCAGGCCTTCATACCGGCCATGCTCGACAAGATACGGCGGGTTAAGGCGATGATCGGCGACCGGCCGATCCACATCGAGGTGGACGGCGGCGTCGCGCCGGACACCGCACCGCTGGTGGCCGCCGCCGGCGCCGATGTGCTGGTCGCCGGCTCGGCGGTGTTCAAGGGCGGCTCGACGGACGCCTACCGCGCCAATATCGCCGCGATCCGGGCGGCGGCCGATGGCGCGGTGGGCGCCGGCTGACCGGCGCCAGCGTCACTACGCCGCGAAAACCGGATCGCCGCCGATCCACACATCCTTGACGTCGAGTTCGCCGGAAAGGTGCACCATGTCGGCGCGGCTGCCCGCGGCGAGCCGGCCGTAGCGGCCGTCGACACCCATCGCTTGCGCCGGGTAGAGCGCCGCCATGCGCAGCGCCTCGCCGAGCTCGACGCCGAGGCGGCGATGCGTGAAGCGCACCGCCGAGATCATGTCGAGGTCGGCGCCGGCCAGCGTGCCGTCGGCCAGCGTCAGCCGCCCGCCGGCACGGTAGACCGTGCGGCCGTTGAGCATGAACGAAGTCATGTCGGTGCCGATCGTTGCCATCGCATCGGTGACTAGGAAGACTTTCGCCGGGCCGGCCTTCGCCCTGAGCGCGATGCCGATCGTCGCCGGGTCGACATGCACACCGTCGGCGATCAGCCCGGCCCACAGCGTGCCGGACGCGACCGTCGCGCCGGCAAGCCCCGGCTCGCGGTTGCCGATCTGGCTCATCGCGTTGAACAGATGCGTGACCATGGCCGCGCCCGCCGTGGCATAGGCCGATGCCGTGGCGAAACCCGTGTCGGAATGGCCTAGGCTGACCACCACTCCGGCGGCTGACAGCGCCGTCACCTGCTGCGGATCGACCGATTCCGGCGCGATGGTCGTGAGCAGAGCCGGCAGTTCTCGGCGTGCGGCGATGAGGAACGCCTGGTCGGCCGGGCTCATCGGCCGGATCAGCCCCGGGTCGTGCGCGCCCTTGCGGGCGTGCGACAGATGCGGCCCTTCCAGGTGCAGCCCGAGGAAACCCGGCACGTTCTGCCGCGCCGCCTCTACGCCCGCCGCCACGGCGTGCGCGGTTATCTCAGGCGTGTCGGTGATGAGTGTGGGTAGCAGCGCCGTCGAGCCGAACGGTACGTGCGCCGCGCAGATGGTGCGGATCGCTTCGACATCCTGGCGGTCGTTGAGCATGATGCCACCGCCGCCATTGACCTGCAGGTCGACGAAGCCGGGTGCGAGCATGCCGTCCCGCTCGATGACGGCCAGGTCAGCCGGCACCTCGGCCCGCGGCATGATCGCCTCGACGCTGTCGTCGCGCACCAACACGGCCGCGTCGTCGTGCCAGCGTTCGCCGTCGAAGATCTTTGGCGCGGCCAGCGCGAACGATGGCATCAGTGCGTTTCCGTCACTTTGCGCAAGTTGCGCGGCGTGTCCGGGTCGAGGCCGCGGCGGCGGGCGAAGGCCTCGACGAAACCGTAGAAGGAGACGATCAGCGGCAGCGGGTCGGTGAGCGGGTGGCCGGTAGCGACATGCGGCAGGCCGCGCGCCAGCGCCGTACGTCGCGACGTGGCGAACACCGCCGCGCCTTTGCCGGCAAGCGCGTCGGAGGTCTCTGCGACGGACGCCTCGGAGGCATCGCGCGCCGCGAGCGCCAGCACCGGAAAGCCGGGGCCGACCAGCGCCAGCGGCCCGTGCATGACCTCGGCTGCGCTGTAGGCCTCGGCATGCATGCCGCAGGTCTCCTTGAATTTCAGCGCCGCCTCGCTGGCAATCGCGTAGGACGGCCCGCGTCCGAGGATGAACAGCGACGGCTCGTCCTCCAGCGCCTCGGCAACCTCCATCCAGTCGCAGGCGATTGCCTGGCGAAGCTGTTCCGGCAGGCGCCGCAGCGCCGCGAGCAGGTCGGTGTCCTCGGTGCAGTGCGCCATCAGCGTCAGCCCGGCCACGGCCGAATTGACGAAGGTCTTGGTTGCCGCGACGCTGCGCTCCGGGCCGGCGAGAATGTCGATCGGATAGTCGGAGGCGCGCGCCAGCGGCGAGTCCGGCGTGTTGGTGAGCGCCACGGTAAGCGCGCCGCCGGCCCTGGCCTGGGCTGCCATGGCTACGATGTCGGGGCTCTTGCCCGACTGCGAGATCGACAGGCAGACCGAGCCGGCGAGCCTGAGATTGGCGCCATAGATCGAGGCGACCGACGGGCCGACGGAAGCGACTGGAATGCCGGCTGTCAGCTCGATCGCATATTTGAGGAACGACGCGGCGTGGTCTGACGAGCCGCGCGCCACGCTGACGACGAAGAGCGGGTTGAGGTCGCGGATGCCCTTGCCGGCTTCCGCCAGGATCGCCGCGCCGTTGTCGAGCAGGCGCGCCGCCGCGTCGGGGATCTCCTCGATCTCCCGACGCATATGGGTGGGAGTGCTCATGCCTCTATCCTCTTGCCGGCGGTGTCGCCGAGCCTCAGTTCGGCGACGAAATCGTACATGTCGCCACGATAGACCGAGCGCGTAAACTCCACCACCTTGCCGCTGACGAGGTAGGAGATGCGCTCGATGTGAAGGCCGGCCGAACCCGTCGGCATGTCGAGCAGGCGGGCGTCGCCGGCGCCGAGATTGGTGGCGGAGATGCGCTGCACCGCCCGCACCGGGCGGCTGCCGGTCTTCTCCAGCGCTGCATAAAGCGACGAGCCGACCGCCAGCGGGTCGGGAAGGACGGCGACCGACAGCGTCGCACGCTCGATCGCCAGCGGCGTGCCGTCGGCGATGCGCAGCCGGCTCACCCGCGCCACCTGTTCCTTCGACGACAGCCCGAGCACCATCATCTCGTCCGGCGATGGCGCGTAGATGCCGCGCTCGAGCCATTCCGAACGCAGCGACATGCCGCGCCGCGCCATATCCTCCGTGAACGAGGTGAGCAGCGACAGCGACTGCTCGACGCGTTCGACCGGCCGGGCGACGAACGTGCCCGAGCCGTGACGCTGCACCAGCAGCCCGGCGCCGACCAGATCCTGCACGGCCTTGCGCACGGTGACACGCGAAATGTCGGCCAGCGCGGCGATGTCGCGCTCCGACGGCAGCGCGTCGCCGGGCCGCAGCACGCCGTGCTGCACGGCATCCTCGATCGAGCGCTTCAACTTGAGATAGAGCGGCGCGCCGTTCGGACCTGCCTGCTTGACCGCGGCGAATAGCTGCTCAGCGTCCATGTCCGGCTCCCATGCCGCCGAACCGCCGTGCCGCCATCGATACGGCGCCGCCGAGCGCGTCCTGCAGCGGCTTGCGCAACCGGCCGCGGTAGGCCGGCGATAGCCGCTCCCCGTAGAGATCCGCCAGCCCGCCGAGCAGGCTTATCGGCTCGTCGTCGCGCAACGCCAGGGCCGCGAACACCGCCTCGATGTCGGCGACGGCGCGCGCCAGGATGTACTGGGCGACCTGGTCGCCCTTGCCGGCATGCTCGAATACCAGCGGCGCGAAGCCGCCGAAATCGCCGGGCTTGGCATTGGTGGTGAACTCGACCACATCGGCGGGATTGCCGCGGAACACACCGAGCAGCGTCGCTGTCAACGGCGAGGCCGGCCTTATGCCGTCATGCGCCAGCAGCGTCTGCTCCAGCAGATCGCGGCCGAGACGCGCGCCGCTCGACTGGTCGCCGACCATGAAACCCCAGCCGCCGACGCTGCGCACGGTTTCGCCGCGCCGCATCATATAGACGCTGCCGGTGCCGAGAATGGCGATCGCGCCGTCGCTTGCGCCGAGCGCGCCTTCCAGCGCGATCAGCGCGTCGGTCTCGACCGCACTCTGCGGGAAGGGCAGGATTGCCTCCAGCTGCTGCTTGTAGGTGCCGACATTGCTGCCGGCGAGCCCAAGCACCGCCGGCGCCTCCGTTATCCCCGCCGGGTCGAGCCCTGCATCCTCGAAGGCCAGCCGCGCCGCCTCGACGATGTGGGCGCGCGCGCCCGTGAGATCACTGCGGATGTTGGCCGCGCCGCTTTTCGAGCGACCGAGTATGGCGCCGTCGGCCGTCGCCACCGCCGCCCGGCAGCTCGTTCCTCCGCCATCTATGCCCAGGACCAGTTTCACCGATTGTTCCTCCTGCATTCGATGATACCAATAAAATACCAATATCCAAGCGTTAATTTCCTCAAAGCCTGCAAAATTCTATCTTATTGAAGATGCAGGAAATAATGGGAACTTAACCGGCCGGTGACGTAAAAATCGTTAACCGGCGCTGGACAAGTGGTATTTTTTTGGTATTGTCCAATTACGGAGGAGATTCATGGCGACAGCCGGCACGGAAGCCGTAAACGACAAGGCCGCAGGGCTTGATCTGCAGGCCCCGACCGCCATCGTCCGGCTGCTCGCCGATGCCCAGGTCGAGGCGGCGCGCAGCGTGCACGATGCCGCCGAAGCGATCGCCGCTGCAGCGGCGATCGTTGCCGAACGGCTCGGCGCCGGTGGCAGGCTGTTTTACGCCGCGGCCGGCAGCTCGGCGCTGATGGCGCTCGCCGACGCCCTCGAACTGCCAGGCACCTACGGCATTGCCATCGACTGCGTGGTGGTGCTGATCGCCGGCGGGCGCGAGGCGCTGGTGGACCTGGCCGGTGGACCGGAGGACGCCGGTGAAGACGCTATCGCCGAGCTCGCCCGACATGAACTCGACGCGAATGACTGCCTGATCGTCGTCTCGGCCAGCGGAACCACGCCTTATGCCGTGGCGGCGTTGGGAGAAGCGCGGCGTCGCGGCGCCAGAACCGTCGGCATCGCCAACAATGCCGGCACGCCGCTGGTAACCGACGCCGACGTCGGCATCGTTCTCGCCACGCCGCCCGAGATGGTGGCGGGCTCGACCCGTATGGGCGCCGGCACGGCGCAGAAGATCGCGCTCAACATGCTGTCGACGCTGACGGCGATCCATCTCGGTCATGTCCATGACGGCTACATGGTCAACCTCAGGGCCGACAACATGAAACTGCGCGGCCGCGCCGCCCGCATCGTGGCGGCGATCGCCGGCTGCGGCACCGACGCCGCGGCGGGCTGGCTGGAGCGCGCCGGCGGCTCGGTCAAGATCGCCGTGCTGCTGGCGGCCGGCGCAAGGGATGCCGACGCGGCGGAGCGACTGCTTGCCGACGCCGGTCAAAAGCTCAGGCCGGCGCTGGCCGGGCTTGAAGAGGGGAGCAGGCGCTCTCGTCAAAACCGAACCTGAACCACAGGTCAAAACAGGGAGACTACGCTATGAAAACAAGACTAATGACAGCGCTTCTCACCGGCTCCAGCCTGCTTGTCGCGGCCGGAACGGCCTTCGCCCAGGACAAGACGCTGACCATCGAGAGCTGGCGCGGCGACGACCTGGCGATCTGGCAGGAAAAACTCATCCCGGCGTTCGAGGCCAGCAATCCCGGCATCAAGGTGGTGTTCGCGCCGTCCGCCCCGACCGAGTATGACGCGGCGCTCGGCGCCAAGCTGGAAGCCGGCTCGGCCGGCGACCTCATCACCTGCCGCCCGTTCGACAAGTCGCTCGAGCTATACAACAAGGGCAACCTCGCCGACCTGACCAGCCTGGCGGGCATGGAAAACTTCTCCGACGTCGCCAAGTCGGCGTGGCAGACCGACGACGGCAAGGCCACCTTCTGCGTGCCGATGGCCTCGGTCATCCACGGCTTCATCTACAACAAGGAAGCCTTCGAGAAGCTCGGCATCGCCGTGCCGGCGACGCAGGCCGAGTTCTTCGCCGCGCTCGACAAGATCAAGGCGGACGGCACCTATATCCCGATGGCGATGGGTACCAAGGACCTCTGGGAAGCCGCGACCATGGGTTACCAGAACATCGGCCCGAACTACTGGAAGGGCGAGGAAGGCCGGCTGGCGCTGATCAGGGGTGAGCAGAAGCTGACCGATCCGCAGTGGGTCGAGCCGTACGCGGAACTGGCGAAGTGGAAGGACTATCTCGGCGACGGTTTCGAGGCGCAGACCTATCCGGACAGCCAGAACCTGTTCACGCTCGGCCGCGCCGCCATCTATCCGGCCGGCTCGTGGGAGATCGCTCTGTTCAACTCGCAGGCGCAGTTCAAGATGGGCGCTTTCCCGCCGCCGGTTAAGAACGCCGGCGACACCTGCTACATTTCCGACCACACCGACATCGCCATCGGCCTCAATGCCAAGAGCGCAAATGCCGACGCGGCAAAGACCTTCCTGACCTGGGTCGCCTCGCCCGAGTTCGCCACCATCTACGCCAACGCGCTGCCCGGCTTCTTCAGCCTGAACTCCGCGCCGGTGAAGATGGAGGATCCGCTGGCACAGGAATTCGTCGCCTGGCGCGAAAAGTGCAAGTCGTCGATCCGCTCGACCTACCAGATCCTGTCGCGCGGCACGCCGAACCTCGAGAACGAGACCTGGGTGGAATCGGCCAACGTCATCAACGGCACCGATACGCCGGAAGTGGCTGGCAAGAAGCTGCAGGACGGCCTCGACGCCTGGTACAAGCCGGCTAAGTGATCGCTGGCGGCGGCGCGGGCTCGATCTCTGTCGCGCCGCGCCGCCCCTCATCCGCCTTGCCGGCACCTTCTCCCCGTGAACACGGGGTGAAGGGACGCGTTGACTGCGCTTTGCCAGTCTCAACGTCGACGATTGGCGAAATCCATGCGACGGCAGGACAGTGAGGGGCTTGGTGCCTCCTCGCCACGTCCGCTGTTGTTCGATTTGCGCGACACCTCCTTCGGGGAGGGGAAGCTAGCGCCGCTTGAGCCGTAGACGCCTGCGATCGGGCGGAAGTCGGTGCCGAAACCAATACGCATTCCCGAAATCGCAGTATCTTGATCGCCGTATCTTTGAAACGGGGCGGAAACCGATGTCCGTAGACCAACAAACGCTGAAAAGGCCTTTCCGCTGGCACATACTTGTGTTCCTGGCGCCGGCGTTCCTTGTCTACACCGCCTTCATGATTGTGCCGCTGGTCGGCACCCTGCAGCTTTCGCTGTTCAAGCGCATCAACCAGGAATTGGTGTTCGTCGGGCTCGACAATTTCCGGCTGCTGTTCGGCGACGCGCGCTGGTCGGTCGGTTTCTGGAACGCGCTGTGGAACAACGTTTGGTTCTTCATCATCCACATGCTGGTGCAGAATCCGATCGGCGTGCTTCTGGCAGCACTGCTGTCGAGCCCGAAGCTGCGCTTCGCCGCCTTCTACCGCACCGCGATCTTCATCCCCACCATCCTGTCCTTCGTCATCGTCGGCTTTGTGTGGAAGCTGATCCTCTCGCCGCTGTGGGGCGTGGCGCCATCGCTGCTGGACATCGTCGGGCTGAAGAGCCTGTTCTCGCCGTGGCTCGGCAAGGAGGAATACGCGCTGACCACACTCAGCCTGATCTCGGTCTGGCAGTTCGTCGGCATCCCCATGATGCTGATCTATGCCGCGCTGCTGTCGATCCCCGACGAGGTGCTGGAGGCTGCCGAGTGCGACGGCATCACCGGCCTGGCGCAGTTCTGGAAGATCAAGCTGCCGCTGATCCTGCCGTCGATAGGCATCATTTCCATCCTCACCTTCGTCGGCAACTTCAATGCTTTCGACCTGATCTATACGGCGCAGGGCGCATTGGCCGGTCCGAACTTCTCCACCGACATCCTCGGCACCTTCCTCTATCGCGCCTTCTTCGGCTTCCAGCTGCAGATCGGCGACCCCAACATGGGCGCGGCGATCGCTACCATGATGTTCTTCATCATCCTCGCCGGCGTCTGCGTCTACCTGTTCGCCGTCCAGACGCGGCTTCGCCGCTACCAGTTCTGAGGAGCACGCCATGAGCCGCGCAACCTCGTCCTCCGCACGCTCGGCAGCCGCGCACGCGGTGCTGATCGCCTACACGGTGATCGCGCTGTTTCCGGTACTGCTGGTCGTCATCAACTCGTTCAAGGCGCGCAACGCCATCTTCCGCTCGCCGCTGGCGCTGCCGACGCCGGAGACGTTCGACCCCGTCGGCTACACCACGGTGATGTCGCAAGGCGATTTCATCCAGTATTTCCAGAACAGCCTGGTCGTCACCGTCGGCTCGCTGTTCTTCGTCATCCTGTTCGGTGCGATGGCCGCCTTCGCACTTTCGGAATACCGCTTCCGCGGCAACACGCTGACCGGCCTCTATCTCGCGCTCGGCATCATGATCCCGATCCGCCTCGGTACGGTGGCGATTCTGCAGATGATGGTGGCGAGCGGGCTGGTCAACACGCTGACGGCGCTGATCCTCGTCTATACCGCGCAGGGCCTGCCGCTCTGCATCTTCATCCTGTCGGAGTTCATGAAGACGGTATCCGACGACCTGAAGAACGCCGGCCGCATCGACGGTCTTTCGGAGTACCGCATCTTCTTCCGCCTGGTGCTGCCGTTGGTGCGCCCGGCGATGGCTACGGTTGCGGTGTTCACCATGATCCCGATCTGGAACGATTTGTGGTTTCCGCTGATCCTGGCGCCGTCGGAAGGCACCAAGACGGTGACGCTCGGCGCCCAGCTGTTCATCGGACAGTTCGTGACCAACTGGAATGCCGTGCTGGCGGCGCTGTCGCTGGCGATCCTGCCGGTGCTGGTTCTCTATCTGGTTTTCTCGCGGCAGCTGATCCGCGGCATCACCTCCGGCGCCGTGAAATGACCGCCACCCGTCCCCGTCACGCACAAGAAATCTGAGGCAAGCTCGTGGGCTCTCTCAAGATCGAGAATGTGAAGAAATCCTTCGGCAAGGTCGACGTGCTGAAAGGCATCGACCTCGACGTCGAGGACGGCGAGTTCGTCGTCTTCGTCGGCCCGTCCGGCTGCGGCAAGTCGACCTTGCTGCGCGTCATCGCCGGCCTGGAGGACGCCACCTCCGGCAAGGTCATGATCGACGGCACCAACGTCGTAACCACGCCGCCGGCCAGGCGCGGCATCGCCATGGTGTTCCAGACCTACGCGCTCTACCCGCATCTCAGCGTGCGCGACAACATGAGCCTAGGTCTGAAGCAGGCCGGCACGCCGGCGGCCGAGATCGGCAAGCGCATCGACGTTGCCTCGGCCATGCTGTCGCTGGAGCCCTACCTGCAGCGGCGGCCGGCCGAGCTGTCCGGCGGCCAGCGTCAGCGCGTCGCCATCGGGCGTGCCGTGGTGCGCGAGCCGAAACTGTTCCTGTTCGACGAGCCGCTGTCCAACCTCGACGCCGCGCTGCGCGTCAACACAAGGCTGGAGATCGCCCAGCTGCACCGCCGCCTCAAGGCGACGATGATCTACGTCACCCACGACCAGGTCGAGGCGATGACGCTGGCCGACAAGATCGTCGTGCTGAACGCCGGGCGCATCGAGCAGGTCGGCGGCCCGATGGAGCTCTACAACAACCCCGCCAACGAATTCGTCGCCGGCTTCATCGGTTCGCCCAAGATGAACTTTCTCGACGGCGCGCGGCTCGGCGAAACGCGGGCCAAGACCGTAGGCGTGCGGCCGGAACATCTCACGGTCAGCACCTCGTCCGGCGAATGGAAGGGCACGGTGGCGCATGCCGAGCATCTCGGCGCCGACACCAACCTCTATCTCGAAACGGAGATGGCAGGGATGATCACGGTGCGCCTGTTCGGCGAGTTCAAGGCCGAGCCGGGCGCGACGCTCTACGCCACGCCGGACCCGGCGCGCACATACCGTTTCGACGCCGACGGCCGCACCATCCGGGGATAAGGCAGGCGCTCACGTCAGGCCAAGCTGCTCGAACATCGGCAGGCGCTTCTCCGTGAAGGTGGCGTAGCGCGCACGCAGCTCGGCGATGTTCTCGTCGTCGCTCTCGATCGGCTTGCCCTCGCGCAGCAGACGCTGGCCGAGCACACCGAGGATCTGCCACACCGCGGCGGGCGGATCGGCCTGCTTGTTGTGTCGCATCAGCAGGAAAAGCTGGTCGAAGCGGTCGACCGAAACGCCGCTGCCGGTGACCGGCGAGGCCAGCGCCTGGATGTCGTGCGACTGACGCGCCCGGTCCATCACTGCCAGGTTGAAACGGCGCGTCGCTTCGCGGCGCTTGCCGTCGCCCTTCTCGTCCAGGCAGGGATGCACATAGCCGGAGCCTACCAGCACCAGCAGCGCCTGGATGGTGCGTGCCCAGCCGAGCTGGCTGACCGCCGGCACCGCCTGCATGGCGCGCAGGGTTTTCGGGCCGCTGGCAAGTGCGTCCAGGAACGGCCCGTAGACCTCGGGCTGCATCGCCGCCTCGCCCAGGCCGCCGGTGACCTTGGCCGGCATGTCGGCTCGCTGGATCGACAGGGCGAAACGCATGTCCTGCCAGACTTCCCGCGCGGCTAGCAGGCCGAACGGCACGGCGCCTTTGATAAAAATATCCCGCCGGAACTGCTGGTTGACGATGAAGTCGCGCGTGGTTTCGCGCAGCGCCGAATCGTCGATCTGCATGAGCAGTCCGCGTTGTGCCTCGGTCATGTTCAAGGCATCGACGTGGTCGAGCAGGTGCGCCGAGGCGAGGAAGCTCAGCTTGGCTTCGGCCATCTCCTCGGCCACGTCCTTGTGGTAGAACGGATTCCACTCGGCGTTCAGGAATTCATGGACGAGATAGTTCTTGTTCTGCGTCTTCAGCTTCTCCAGCCGGTCGCCGACCGACGCGTTTGCCTGGAAGTAGCGGGCTCCGGCTTCCTTCAGTCGCGTCACCGCTTCGATCGACTTGTCGAGGCGGTTGAGCGCCCCACCGCTGTGCAGGTCGGCATAATCCGCCATCAACCGGCGCAGCGGCGACGCCGAGGCCCAGCCCGGCATGCAGTTGTAGGACGCGTAGACCAGTCCGCCCGGCTTGAGATAGCGGTTGATGAAGGCAACGATGGCGTTGCGGTTGGCCTGGTTGATCCAGGAATAGATGCCGTGCAGCGCAATGATGTCGAACTGCGGCAGGCCGGGCGTGTCGGCGAAGTCGGCGAAACTCGCCTCGAAGAACTGGACATTCTTCGTGCCTCCGGCTGTGGCGAGCCCGCGCGCCTCGGCGACATGCGACGGGTTGAAGTCGGTGGCATAGAACTGGCTGTGCGGATTGGCGGCGGCGAGCACGTTTGTGCTGACGCCGCGCCCGCAGCCGAGCTCGCACATCGCCAGAGGGCTTGTCGCTGGCGCCGTTACTACAGACCTCGCAAGCGCCGCCATTCCGAGCAGCGTCGGCGACAACTCGCGATAGAAGCCAGCCGTGTAGGTAACTTCGGCCGTATAGCCGGACGTCCAGGAACTCATTCCACCCCCCTAAGGCCGGACGCTCATGCACCGAAGCAATGCTGCCGAAACAGCCCTAGCATCGCAAGAAGACTGAACGGAATCAAAAGTCTACGGCCTGCCGTACGATCGTTCTCATACGACAGGCCGTAGACGTAGCCGGTTCAGCGGCAAAAGGAAATGGCCGGCACTTGTCGCCGGTCAATGTCGCGGCCAACGTTACTGCGCCATCGCGCTCTGCGTCACCTTGCGCACCAGATGATCGCCCAGCCGTGCGCTCAGCGCCACGATCGTGGTGGTCGGGTTGCACTGGCCGGAAGTCGCGAACACCGACGACCCGCCGACATAGAGGTTCTTCATGCCGTGGACCTTCTGGTTGAGGTCGACGACGCTTTTCGTCAAATCCTCGCCCATGCGCGTGCCGCCCATGTGATGGTGGCCGGCCAGTTCCTGGTCGGTCGGGTAGTCGCCGCCATTGGTGATCCAGTCGGCGATGCGCACCCGGCCGTAATCCTTCGCGGCCAGCATCTCGCCGAACAGCCGCAGCCCTTCGTGGAAGGTGCGGCGCTCCAGCTCGCTCTTCTTCCAGTGCAGTTCGATTCGCGGGATGCCGAGCGCGTCGCGCTCCGATGCCGACAGCACGATGCGATTGTCGGCCCGCGGCGCCTGCTCCCAGCCGACATAGAGCCGGGCCGCGCAGGTCAGGTTGGCGCCGATGCCCTCGGCCGCCCACTCCGCGGTCTCCGGTGCCATGCAGGCGAGCTCGGCAACCAGCCATTTGACGTGGTGGTAGGGCATCTTGATGAAGCGGACGCCGAAATTCATGATCTGCCGTTCTTCCATCGCCTTCAACGACGGCGAGAAGAACGCCTCCGACACGGCATCCATCTCGAACTGATCCGCGTTCCGCATGATGGCGTCGCCGCCCTCGAACTGCGGGTGCTCCATCCAGTATCTGCCGAGCGCCTCGGCATGCGGCACCACCCCGCCTGCGGAGCGCTCGTTCGACCACAAAAGCAGCCGCGAGTTTTCCAGCCCGCCGGTGCAAGGCACGTAATAGTCGGCGGTGGCGACACCCTGGTCGCGGCCGGCCGACCAGATTTTCGCGCCAGTCACCTTGCTGCCGTCGCCCTGCAGTTCGGTCACATAGGTGTCGAGCACGAGCGCGATCGTCTTGCTGGCCTCTATGTCGGCCCGATACTTTTCCGCGAAGCGTACCGCCGGGCTTTTGATCAACTGAACCCACCGAACATGGTCGGTGATCGGTACGTCGTCCCGAAACGGCACAAGGTCGAGGATATCGTGTACCTCGTCGAGATAAGGCTCGATGTCCCTGCGGCCGATCGGCCAGCCGGTGTCGGGAACCCAGGCCTTGGACTGGAAGTCGACGGCGTCCATCACCCTGCACCAGCCCGCCCAGTGATTGGAGCAGCCGCCGAAATAGCGCAACCGGGTCACGTCGAGATCGAAATAGGGGTCGCCGACCGTTTCGCCCTTGTAGAAATCCTGTGACTCGTCCGTGAAGTCGCTGCTGCCGGCCTCGAAGATCGCCACGGGAATGCCGGCGGCGCCGAGCTTGCGGGCAATGGTGATGCCGGCAGGCCCGGAGCCGACGACGATGACCTTCGGCTGGAAGCCGTTGGCGCGAAAACTTTCGAAACTGTCGAAGATCATGCCACGTCGCTCCTCTTCAGGATCCAGCCGTTGACCTCGACAAAACCCTCGGCCTGCGGCTTTTCGGGTTTGGCAAGATCGGCGGTGTGGGCGCTGAACAGCGCGAAGGCGGGAAGCGAAAGAAACGCCTGCAGGATGGTGCGGCGGGTGGTGCTCGGGTTTACGGGGGCCATGGACTTGCTCCGTGGAATTTCGGTCGGCTTCATGTCCTCTATGCATTTCGGGACACTTGCTGAAGAAAGAGCGAAAACCATGCCATGACGTCGCCGTCGGATATATTTGCGAACCAGCAAGTTCGACCAGCGTTAACAGTCCGCGAACGATCCGAAGACGTTTCGAAGCAAGTGCCGACTCGCTGGCTTGGAAGAACCGCGCCCCCGCCAATTCGCTATCCGTCTCCACTCGTTCCCGCCTGCCACGGCCTATGGCCGGTTGCGGCGGCCTATCCTCCATGTCATGGGGAAACCATCCAAAGGGATCGACGCCAGCATGACCGCCATCCGGGACCTGAAGAAAAAGCTGCGACTCGAGGCGCTGGGGCGCCGCGACGCGCTTGACCCGAAATGGCGCATCGAGGCGTCTCTCGCCATGGCGGAGACCGGGGTGCGCCACATCGAACCGGGACCGCAGGAGATCGTTTCCGCATTCTGGCCGATTCGGTCGGAAGCGGATGTGCGACCGCTGATGTACGCATTGCGCGAAACAGGCGCGCGGCTATGCCTGCCGGCCATCCTCGACAGGACCACCATGGTGTTTCGCGAGCTGGTGCGTGGCGCGCCGCTGGTGGAGATGGGGTTCGGCACCTCCGGTCCGGGCCCCGACGCCGAGGTGCTGGACCCGTCGATCATGCTGGTGCCGCTCGCCGCCTTCGACGCGCGTGGCCATCGTATCGGCTACGGCGCCGGCTTCTACGACCGCGCCGTCGCGCGTCTGCTGGACAAGGGGCTGACGCCGCGACTCGTCGGCATCGCCTTCGACTGTCAGCAAGTGCCCTTCGTGCCCGACGAGGAGCATGACGTTATCGTTCCCGAAATCCTGACCGAAAGCGGCTTGAGGCGGTCGAGCGGCGGCTGACGTCCGCGAAATCGACCGGACCTGAAAGTTGCGGCGATTGATCCAGGGACGGCTTTACGGACGGGCGGTTGCGGTCGGGGCCAACCGCTGGTGTCGCCCTGCCGCAGCGACCCCGCCGCCGAAACCCCGCCTGATGCGCGCAGCGCGAACGGGTTTTGCTTCCAGGCAAATTCGCCGGCTTCCGAGGGTTGTTAATGGCCGGTCGTTATCACCATCCTGAACCGCGCCGCGCCGCTCATCATCCGCTCGTATGCTTCAGCGGCCCGCTCGAGCGGCATGGTCTCGATCATCGGGCGGATGTCGGCCAGTGCGCTGAAGGCCAGCGTGTCCTCCGAATCGATGGAGGTGCCGGACGGCCAGCCCTGGATCGCCCGCCGGCCCATGATCAGCAGGAAAGGCGATACCTCGATGGGCTCGGGCGAGGCACCGACGACGATCATCTTTCCTTCGACGCCCAGCCCGCCAAGCACCGCGCTCATCGCCTGCGAATTGGTGACGGTCGACAGGATTACCCGCGCTCCGCCCATCTTGGTGAGTTCGGCGGCGGGATCCTGCGTCGTGCTGTCGATGTAGTGATGCGCGCCGAGCCCGCGCGCCAGCTTCTCCTTGTCGCTGCCGCGCGCGATCGCGACCGTTCGGCAGCCCATCTTGGCGGCGAACTGCACGCCGAGATGGCCGAGGCCGCCGATGCCGAGCACGGCGACCGTGTCGCCGGCGCGAACGCCGCTGTTGCGCAACGCGTTATAGGTGGTGATGCCGGCGCAGAGCAGCGGCGCCGCCTCGGCGGCCTGCAGGTCGTCGGGGATCGCGGCCAGCGCCTCGAACGGCGCGATCATGTAGTCGGCGTAGCCGCCGTCATAGCTGATGCCGGGGACCTGGCCGTTCACACAGGAAAGGAAGTCGCCGCGGCGGCAGGACGGGCAGTGGCCGCAATGGCCGCCATGCCAGCCGACGCCTACCCGTTGCCCCGGCTTCCAGTCCGGCACGCGCTCGCCAACCGTCTCGATGAGGCCCACGACTTCATGGCCAGGCACACGTGGAAAGGCGATGTTGGGGAATGCGCCCGTCTTGGTGAAGGCGTCGCTGTGACATACGCCGCAGGCCTGCACCTTGATAAGGACGTGGCCGGGACCGGGGGATGGAATGTCGCGTTCGACCAGTTCGAACGGCCCGTTGGCGTGTTTTACCTGAACGGCACGCATGCGTGACATCGGAACCCTCCTGCCTGCTGGCGCTGCTTCAAATACCGCGCATTCCAAAAACGTTGTCGTACAAGCCTATTGTTACGATGTTCCGACGGCAGCGCAAAGGCTCCGTGTCCGTCGACACCAAATGGTGTGGGGGATCGACGCCACAAACCGGCCGGCCGGTCGGAGCGCTCGGCGCCATGCGTGAACCAACCGGCACCTGCATCCTTGACTTTCCGCCAAAACTGCTGTTGAAGCCCCTCAATTCAGCGACGAGGATCTTTTTCCGAGCCGCCGACCGGGGCGCCTGAAACGGGCCGACCCCGGAGGCCAGCACCCGGCAGCGCGATGCGCCCCCGGGTGCTTTTTGGCTTTGGCGGTCTGTTGCTGGGGACAGTTTACTTCCGATCGCGCGAGATCGCAGCGGCCGGAGCCTTTCCGCGGAAAGAAGTAGACTGTGCCCGGTACCAGCGGTTGGGAGTTCGCCGCGAAGACACTACCTCTCCGGCATCGCCGTGATGCCAGGGAAAAGGAAGACGGATGTTCGAAAGCCTACAGGAACGTCTTGGTTCGATACTGAACGGCCTCACCGGCCGCGGCGCGCTGTCGGAGGCGGATGTCTCGGCGGCGCTGCGCGAGGTGCGCCGGGCGCTGATCGAGGCCGACGTGGCGCTGGAAGTCGTCCGCTCCTTCGTCGACAAGGTGCGCTCCAAGGCCGTCGGCGCCGAGGTTCTGAAGTCGATCAAGCCCGGCCAGATGGTCGTCAAGATCGTCCACGACGAACTGGTCGACATGCTCGGCGCCGAGGGCAAGACGATCGACCTAAACGCGCCGGCGCCGGTGGTGGTGATGATGGTCGGCCTGCAGGGCTCGGGCAAAACCACGACCACGGCCAAGATCGCCAGGCGGCTCAGCGAGCGGCAAGGCAAGAAAGTGCTGATGGCCTCGCTCGACACGCGCCGGCCGGCCGCCCAGGAGCAGCTGCGCCAGCTCGGCGAGCAGACCAGGGTGGCGACGCTGCCGATCATCGCCGGGCAGTCGCCGGTCGACATCGCCAAGCGCTCGGTGCAGGCGGCGAGACTCGGCGGCCACGACGTCGTCATCCTCGACACCGCTGGTCGCACCCATATCGACGAGCCGCTGATGCAGGAGATGGCTGAGATCAAGGCCGTCTCGGCACCACACGAGATTCTGCTCGTGGCCGACTCGCTCACCGGCCAGGACGCCGTCAACCTCGCCCGCTCCTTCGACGACCGCGTCGGCATCACCGGCCTCGTGCTGACCCGCATGGACGGCGACGGCCGCGGCGGCGCGGCGCTGTCGATGCGCGCCGTCACCGGCAAGCCTATCAAGCTGATCGGCGTCGGCGAGAAGATGGATGCGCTGGAAGAGTTCCACCCGCGCCGCATCGCCGACCGCATCCTCGGCATGGGCGACATCGTCAGCCTTGTCGAGAAGGCTGCCGAAAACATCGACGCGGAAAAGGCCGCGGCGATGGCCAGGAAGATGCAGTCCGGCAAGTTCGACCTTAACGACCTTGCCGATCAGCTTCGCCAGATGCAGAAGCTCGGCGGCATGGGCGGCATCATGGGCATGATGCCGGGCATGGGCAAGATGAAGGACCAGATGGCCGCCGCCGGGCTGGACGACAAGATGTTCGGCCGCCAGCTCGCCATCATCTCGTCGATGACCAGGGCCGAGCGCGCCAATCCGGACATGCTCAAGCACAGCCGCAAGAAGCGCATCGCCGCCGGCTCCGGCACCGACGCCTCGGAGATCAACAAGCTCCTGAAGATGCATCGCTCGATGGCCGACATGATGAAGGCCATGGGCGGCAAGGGCAAGGGCGGCGGCATGATGCGCGGCCTGATGGGCGGCCTCGCCTCCAAGATGGGCTTGGGCGGCATGATGCCCGGCATGGGCGGCATGCCCGACCTGTCGAAGATGGATCCGAAGGAACTCGAGGCGCTGAAGAAGCAGGCGGAAGCCGCAGGTCTCGGCGGCGGCCTGCCGAAGGGCCTGCCGCCGACGTTCCCTGGTCTTGGCGGTGGCGGCCTGCCTGGGCTTCCCGGCGGCATGAAGCTGCCCGGCCTTGGCGGCCCCGGCGGCCTGCCCGGCCTCGGCAAGAAGAAGTGAGGGCGCGATGAAGGAGCAGCAGCAGGACGCCTACGACCCGGTCGCGACCGGCTACAAGCGTGTCGCCGACGCGCATGCGGCGCTGGCGCAGTACCGCTCGTCGATCGACAACATCGACGCGGCGCTGATCCACATGCTGGCCGAGCGCTTCCGCTGCACCCAGGCGGTGGGGCGGCTGAAGGCCGAGCATGGCCTGCCGCCGGCCGACCCGGCACGCGAGGGCCAGCAGATCGCGCGGCTGCGGCGGCTTGCCCAGGACGCGCACCTCGACCCCGATTTCGCGGAAAAGTTCCTGAACTTCGTGATCAAGGAAGTGATCCGCCACCACGAACAGATCGCCGCCGGCAATGGCGGGACTGCACCCGGCGCTGAGGGCGCCTCCACCAACGGCTGACCTCAGCCACCGAACCAGAGCTTAGGAGAAATAGAATGGCACTGAAGATCAGACTGGCCCGCGCGGGCTCCAAGAAGCGTCCGTACTACCACATCGTCGTCGCCGACGTGCGTTCGCCGCGCGACGGCCGCTTCATCGAGGCGATCGGCGCCTGGAACCCGACCTTGCCGAAGGATGGCGAGCGCGTGAAGCTCGACGCCGACCGCGTCCAGCATTGGCTGGGCAACGGCGCCCTGCCGACCGACCGCGTCGCCCGTTTCCTCGACCAGGCCGGCCTGGCCAAGCGCGAGGCCCGCTCCAACCCGACCAAGGCGCTGCCGGGCAAGAAGGCGCAGGCCCGCCTCGACGCCATCAAGAAGGCGCAGGACGAGGCCGCCGCGGCCATCGCCGCCGCCGCCGCGCCGGCCGAAGCCTAAGATTAGCCGGCTATCCATGAACAGGACGGCGGGCCTCGGCCCGCCGTTTTCTTTCGTAGAGTTGCCCGGTCCGCCGCAACCCACGAAATCCGTCTTGCCCTTCTTTGCTGCTTCGGCTATTGCCGCAGCGGGCCACCCCTCCCCAACGAGGGGCTTGCTATCTGGAAGGGTAGAACAATGACGACCATCTCCACGCCGGACGTGCGTCCGGCAAACCCCAATTTTTCATCTGGTCCCTGCGCGAAACGTCCCGGCTGGTCGGTCGAGGCGCTGAAGAAGGCCGCGCTCGGGCGCTCGCATCGCGCCAGGATCGGCAAGGCCAAGCTTGAGCAGGCGATCGCGCTGACGCGCAAGGTGCTGGAAGTCCCCGCCGACTACCGCATCGGCATCGTGCCGGCCTCCGACACAGGCGCCGTCGAGATGGCGCTGTGGTCGTTGCTCGGCGCACGCGGCGTCGACATGCTCGCCTGGGAGAGTTTCGGTGCCGGCTGGGTCACCGACGTCGTCAAGCAGCTGAAGCTCAAGGACGCGCGGGTGTTCGAGGCGCCTTATGGCGCGCTGCCGGACCTCGGCCAGGTCGATTTCGACCGCGACGTCGTCTTCACCTGGAACGGCACCACCTCGGGCGTGCGGGTTGCCGACGCCGGCTTCATCCCGGCCACGCGCGGCGGCCTGACCATCTGCGACGCGACCTCGGCGGCTTTCGCCCAAAAACTCGATTTCCGGAAACTCGACGTCGTCACCTTCTCCTGGCAGAAGGTTCTGGGCGGCGAGGGTGCGCACGGCATGCTGATCCTCAGCCCGCGCGCCGTCGAGCGGCTGGAGACCTACAAGCCCGAGTGGCCGCTGCCGAAAATCTTCCGGCTGACCTCCGGCGGCAAGCTGATCGAGGGCATCTTCAAGGGCGAGACCATCAACACGCCGTCGATGCTGTGCGTCGAGGACTATATCGACGCGCTCGAATGGGCGAAGTCGGTCGGCGGCCTCGACGGGCTGGTCGCCCGCGCCGACGCCAACGCTGCGGTGCTGGCCGACTGGGTCGCCGTCAACCCGGCGGTCGACTTTCTCGCCGCCGACCCGGCGACGCGGTCGAACACCTCGGTCTGCCTGCGCTTCGTCGACCCGGCGGTCGCAGCGCTGGACGACGCCGGCCAGCAGGCCTTCGTGAAAGGCTTCACCGCTGGGCTGGAGGCCGAGCAGGTTGCCTACGACATCGCCAGCTACCGCGATGCGCCGCCCGGCCTGCGCATCTGGTGCGGCGCAACGGTCGAAGCCGACGACCTGCGCAAGCTGACGCCCTGGCTCGACTGGGCGTTTGCCCGGCAGAAGGCCGCGCTGAAGGCGGCTGCGTAAGTTTTTTCCAAGGCCGGCGACGGCCGATCATCATCACATCTCGGAAGGACTGGATTCATGCCCCGCGTGCTTGTTTCCGACAAACTCTCCACCACTGCCGTGCAGATCTTCAAGGATCGCGGCATCGACGTCGACTATCTGCCGGACCTCGGCAAGGACAAGGATGCCTTGCTTGCAAGCATCGCCGACTATGATGGGCTCGCCATCCGCTCGGCGACAAAAGTCACCGAAAAGCTCATCAACGCCGCGACCAACCTCAAGGTCGTCGGCCGCGCCGGCATAGGCGTCGACAACGTCGACATCCCCGCCGCCTCGCGCCGCGGCATCATTGTGATGAACACGCCGTTCGGCAATTCCATAACCACCGCCGAGCACGCCATCGCGCTGATGTTCGCGCTGGCCCGCCAGATTCCGGAAGCGAACGCCTCGACCCATGCCGGAAAATGGGAAAAGAACCGCTTCATGGGCGTCGAGATCACCGGCAAGACGCTCGGCGTCGTCGGCTGCGGCAATATCGGCTCGATCGTGGCGACGCGCGGCGTAGGCCTCAAGATGCATGTCGTCGCCTACGATCCGTTCCTGTCGGAGGGTCGGGCGGAAGAACTCGGCGTCGAGAAGGTCGAGCTCGACGAATTGTTCACCCGTGCCGACTTCATCACGCTGCACACGCCGCTTACCGACAAGACCCGCAACATCATCGACGCAGCGGCGATCGCCGGAATGAAGAACGGGGTGCGCATCATCAACTGCGCGCGCGGCGGCCTGGTCGTCGAGGCAGACCTGATCGCGGCGCTGAAAAGCGGCAAGGTGGCGGGCGCCGGCATCGACGTGTTCGAGGTGGAGCCGGCCACCGACAATCCGCTGTTCGGCATGGAGAACGTCGTGACCACGCCGCATCTCGGCGCCTCCACCAGCGAGGCACAGGAGAACGTGGCGCTGCAGGTGGCCGAGCAGATGTCGGACTATCTGATCAAGGGCGCCGTCTCCAACGCCATCAACATGCCGTCGATCACCGCGGAGGAAGCGCCGCGGCTGAAGCCGTTCATAAAGCTGGCCGAGGTGCTCGGCGCCTTCGTCGGCCAGGTCACCGACGACCCGATCAAGGGGGTCGAGATCCTGTTTGACGGCCAGACCGCGACGATGAATACGCGCGCGCTGATCAGCGCGGCCCTGGCCGGCCTGATCCGGCCGCAGGTCGCCGACGTCAACATGGTGTCGGCACCGATCATGGTGAAGGAGCGCGGCATCATCGTCGCCGAGGTCAAGCGCGACAAGTCGGGCGTGTTCGACGGCTACATCAAGCTGACGGTGACCACCGAGAAGCAGACGCGCTCGATCGCCGGCACCTGCTTTTCCGACCACAAGCCGCGCTTCATCCAGATCAAGGGTATCAACCTCGACGCCGAGGTCGGCCAGCACATGCTCTACACGACCAATGCCGACGTGCCGGGCATCATCGGCCTGCTCGGCAGCGTCTGCGGCAACGCCGGCATCAACATCGCCAACTTCCAGCTCGGCCGCAACCGGCCGGGCGGCGACGCCATCGCGCTGCTTTATCTCGACGCGCCGTTCCCCCAGGACGTGCTGGCCGAGTTGCGCGCCCACAAGTCGATCGACTCGGCCAAGCCGTTGAAGTTCGACGTCAACGGCGGGTGAACCGGCCCCCTCGCTCTTCATGGGTATCCGCGGGCCGCCGGGGATGCCAGAGCGCGGGTTCAGAAGTCCGGGCCGCTCCAGCCGGGCAGATAGCTGGCTTCCCGCTGCCTGGCCAGCTGCAGGCCGTGGCGGGCCGCCCGCTCGAAGTCGTCCGCCAGCCTGTCGGCGTCGATATGTCGACGGAAGAAATCGGCCCACAGAAACTCGACGAAGGGCGCGTCGCTCTTGGCGTACCCACCCAGCCGCCGCACCTCGCCCGCGAGGCTGCGATAAGGATCGTCGATGAGCTTGGTGACCGACTTGGGGATATCTTCATACGGCCGCCGCCGACCGGATGCATCGAAGGGGTGCATCCAGGAGCGGTGATCGAGCACGGTGAGAAACGTCTGCTTGTCCAACCCGGACAGGTCGCAGATCACCGTGACGAAGACCTCCTCTATGCCTTCGTCGTGCAGGGCGAGGACCAGGTGATGGTGGTCGACGATGTGATGCCGACGCTTGGGGCCGAGTACCGCCGGCACCAGGTGGTGGCCGAGGAAACCTCGCTTCGTTTCGGCCGTCAACGACCGCAGTTCGTGACGCTTCAAGGCAACTTCGCGCGCCCCGACGGTCATCTGCGTAGGACGCAGGTCCTTGATCGGTACCGGCATGAGCATGGGCTGGAACATCTCGGCCATCACCGTTGCTCCTGTCTCGAAACGGCCTCTTGCGCACGCGCCGCGACCGCGTTTTCGGCGCTGCGGAAGATGTTGTCCGCACCGATCTGGACATCCAGTCCGAAGCGCGCGAACGCGTTTTGCGCGCGCACCGATTCCAGCCGGGCTATCGAAAAGCCGACGCCCAAGCCGCGACAGGCGGAGACGGTCTCCGACAGCATGCGCGCGGCGGTATAGTCGATGTCGGCGACGCCGCTCGCCTCCAAAACAATCAGATGCGGTGCGACCGGGCGAGCCGCGATCATGGCCAGCATGTCGCGGCGGAACTGCTCGGCGTTGACGAAGGAGAGCGGCGCCTGGAATGCGGCCACCAGCACGCCGTCAACCCGTTCGCCCTTGCCGCCGGCAGGCGGCCACCAGATCGAGGTGCCCGGCACGCGTTCGAGTTCGATCACCCGGGCGCGTGTCGCGCTCCAGAGGCCGTGCAGCAACGACAGGCCGATGCCGACCGCCACGCCCACCTCGATCGGCAGCGCCACGATGGCGATTGCCGTGACCACGATCAGCACGAATTCAACCGGCGCCTGGCGGAAGGTGCTGAGGAAGGTCTGCCAGCGCAGGATGCGCAGGGCGACGAAGAACAGGATGCCTGCGAGTGCCGCCTGCGGCACGTTGGCCAGCAGGCCCGCGCCGAACAGAACCAGTGCTGCCACGAGCGCTGCGGCCAACAGTCCCGCAAGCTGAGATCGGCCGCCGGTCTCGGCGACGATCGCCGTGCGCGGCGGGCTGGCGTTGACCGGAAAGCCGCCGAACAGGCCGGACAGAATGCTGCCGGCGCCGACGCCGACGAAATCGCGGTTGACATCGGCGCCGCCCGGACCGGCGAAGGACCGGGTAGTCGCGGCCGTCTGCACCATGACGATCAGCGAAATCAGCAATGCCGTCGGTATCAGCGTGCGCAGGTCCTCTGGCGTCACCGCCGGCAATGAGACCGCGGGCAGGCTGGAGGGGAGCGGCCCCAGCACCTCGACGCCGCGGCCGGCAAGGCCGAACATCGTGACGGCGAGCGTGGTCAGCGCGAGCGCAAGCAGCGCACCGGGTATACGCGGATTGAACCGCTCGCAGGCGAGGACGACGAGGAGTGATGTCATTCCGAGGCCGATGCTTATCGGGCTGATATTGGCGCGATCAGCATGGATGGCGGCCAGGCGCTCAAAAACACTGCCGCTGCCCGGAGCCAGTCCGAGCAGGTCGGGAAGCTGCGAGATGACGATGTGAACGGCGATGCCGGCCAGGAAACCGGCCGTGACAGGCACCGACAGGAGGTCGGCGATCCAGCCCATGCGCAGCAAGCCGCCCGCCATCACCATGACGCCGACGATCAGCGCCAGCATCGCCGCCAGCGCCCCATAGTGTGGTGAACCCGCGATGGCGATCAGCGCGAGGCCGCCCGCGAAGATCGGCGTGATGGTGGAGTCGGCGCCGGCCGAGAGGTAACGGTTGGCGCCGAACAGGGCAAACGCCAGCGAGCCGGCGATGAAGACGAAGAAGCCGATTTCGGGCGAGAAGCCGCCGAGGCGGGACGTCGCCATCTGCTCGGGAATGGCGATCGCCGCCAGCGTCAGCCCTGCGGCGACGTCGCCGCCGAGATCCTTCCAGCGCCAGCCGCGCAGTGCCGGCAGCATGCCGGCAGCACCGGCGGAGTATAGATCTTCACGGCTTTTGGGGTCGGCTTGCATGCACGCTGTTCATTGGCTCGGCGCAAGGTCCGATACGGCCCCGCCGGCCCACATTATTTGCCTTGCCCAATCGCTTCAACGTGCCTCCGGTTGGCCTCCAACGTCCTGCAAGCGCCGCAAAATTCTTGTTTCATCCGCTGTTTCGGCCATATCAACGGTCGCGCTTGGGGGATCGAGCCGTTATAGAGGCCCGTTGTCCGGCTTCACGCCAGGAAAATCGAAGTATTCGGAAGGAAACAGGCATGGCCAATGTGGTGGTCGTCGGCTCGCAGTGGGGCGACGAAGGCAAGGGCAAGATCGTCGACTGGCTCTCCGAGCGGGCCGACGTGGTCGTGCGCTTCCAGGGCGGACACAATGCCGGCCACACGCTCGTCGTCGACGGCAAGGTCTTCAAGCTGTCGCTGCTGCCGTCCGGCATCGTGCGGGAGGGCAAACTGTCGATCATCGGCAACGGCGTCGTCTTCGATCCGCATGCCTTCGTCGCCGAAGTCGCGAAACTGCGCGCCCTGGGCGTCACCGTCACGCCGGACTGCCTGAAAATTGCCGAAAACACGGCGCTTATCCTCTCCCTGCATAGGGAGCTGGATGGATTCCGCGAGGACGCCGCTTCCAATTCGGGCACGAAGATCGGCACGACACGCAGGGGAATTGGACCGGCCTACGAGGACAGGGTCGGCCGTCGGGCCGTGCGGGTGATGGATTTGGCGGATTTGGACACACTGCCGCAGAAGGTCGACCGGCTGCTGACGCACCACAATGCGTTGCGCCGCGGTCTCGGCCATCCTGAGGTCGAGCATGCGGCGATCATGGCCGAATTGACCTCGGTTGCCGACGACGTGCTGCCGTACATGGACCGCGTCTGGAAAATCCTCGACGATCGCCGCCGCGGCGGCGCGCGCATCCTGTTCGAGGGCGCGCAAGGCACGCTGCTCGACATCGACCACGGCACCTACCCGTTCGTCACCTCATCCAACACGGTTGCCGGCCAGGCCGCGCCCGGCTCGGGCGTGGGGCCGAAGTCGATCGGTTACGTGCTCGGCATCACCAAGGCCTACACGACGCGCGTCGGCGAAGGGCCGTTCCCGACCGAGCAGGACAACGAGATCGGCGAGTTCCTCGGTACCCGCGGCCATGAGTTCGGCACCGTCACCGGTCGCAAGCGCCGTTGCGGCTGGTTCGACGCAGTGCTGGTGCGCCAGGCGGTGGCGGTGAACGGCATCGACGGCATCGCACTCACCAAGCTCGACGTGCTCGACGGCCTCGACGAGATCAAGGTCTGCACGGGCTACCGGCTCGACGGCGAGGAGATCGACTACCTGCCGGCCAGCCAGGGCGCGCAGGCGCGCGTCGAGCCGATCTACGAGACGCTGGAGGGCTGGAAGGGTACCACCCGCGGCGCGCGCAGCTGGGCTGACCTGCCGGCGCAGGCGGTGAAATATGTCCGGCATGTCGAAGAACTCATCGGCGCGCCGGTCGCGCTGCTTTCCACCAGTCCGGAACGGGACGACACGATACTTGTGACGGATCCGTTTCAAGACTAGTTTTGGCGATTCCCGCATTGGCGCTGATTTGGGCGGGCCGCGGGGCAATCAGGACCATAGGTCGATAATAGAATGGCAGATTTCGTAGCGGTCCTGAAGAAGACCCTGGAAGGCCTTTCGGACACCACTCCGCTGATGCGCGAGAAGGTTTACGAAAAGGCCCGCATCACCATTGCCAGCAAGCTGGCGGCGATGAACCCGCCGCTGCCGGAGGCGGTGGTGCAGAAGCAGAAACAGGCGCTTGAAGAGGCGATCGTCAACGTCGAGGGCGAATATTCACGAAAAGCGCTCGATCCGCTGTCGGAACTCGAGAGCGTCTTTGCTTCGCTGAAGAATCCGGACCCCCGGGCCGTGCTCAAGGAGCCGGTCAGGCCGCCGGCCGCCGAGAAGCCGGCGCAGCCTGCCGCGACGCCGACGCCTCCTGCCGCCAAGCCGGCCGCTCCGGCCTCCGTGACGCCGTCCGCGACCGCCGCGTCGGCGACGGCGTCACCCCGCGCCCCGGCGGCCCCTCCTCGCCCCGCTGAAGCGCAGAAGGGGCAGCCGGTTGCGCCAAAGCCTGCAAATGGTGCTGGGCTGAAGGAAGCCGTGCCGCTCGCGCCTGCCACCACGGTTGCGGAAGAGGCTTGGCTGCAAGAGCAACCGGCGGACAGACGCGCCGCCGAGGACGATCTTTTCCGGCGGGCCGAGGACGGCCGTGAGGAAATCGAGGATGACGAGCCGGAGCAGCGGCGCGGATATGGGCGCCTGATCGCCGCGCTTCTGGTCGTGGCGGTCGTCGCCGGCGGCGGTTACGGCGCCTGGTTGAAATGGAGCGAGCTTGAGCAGATGCTGGCGCGCGCCGGCATCCCGGGCCTAGGGTCTTCGCAGGAGCAGCCGGCACCGGCTGCCCCGGCCAGCGAAGCGCCCGCACCGGACGTCGCCGCGGTGGAGCCTGCGCCGGCCGCGCCCGAGCCGGAGCCCGAAACGCCGGCACCGGCACCCGCCGCACCGGAACCCACAGGGCCGCAAAAATTCACGCAGCGGCTCAATGCCGACGGGACGGAGACCGAAGCCGGTCCGGCCGGCGGTGCGCCGGTCATCGGCGAGGGCACGTCCATCGCAGCCGTGACACAGCCGTCGCCGCCGACCCCGGAGGCTCCGGCCAACGATGCCGCTCCGCCGGCCGACGCACCGCCGTCGGCTGCCGAAACGCCGCCGGCCTCGGACGCCACGCCGCCGGCCGCGGACAACGGCCCTGCCGCCACGCCGCCTGCTGAACCCGGCGACACAGCGGCGGCGCGGAGTGACGAACCTGAAGCGCCATCGGCGGCTGAAGCCGGCACGCCGGCCGCCGATGCCGTACCGCCCGCCGGGACACCGACCCCAGACGTTGCGTCTCCCGACGCTGCGACCCCCGATGCCGCGGCGCCCCCCACGGGCCAGCCGGCGCCGACCCAGCCTGCGCAGGCCGCTCAGGAGCAGTCCGTGCCGGTCGGCCAGAAGGCGATCTTCTACGAAGAGCGCACCAACGTCGCCGATGCCTCGGCCGAACCCGGTTCGATCGTCTGGACGCTGGTGCAGGAATCGCCGGGCGGCGACCTGCCGCCGGAGCCGGCGATCCGCGCCGAGGCGACCATTCCCGGCAAGGACGTGCAGCTGCGCATGACCATCCGCCGCAACGCCGACCGCACCTTGCCGGCCAGCCACATCGTCGAGATGATCTTCCTGACGCCGCAAGGCTTCGAGGGCGGCGGCATCGAGAACGTGCTGCGCATCTCGCTCAAGGGCTCGGAGCAGGAGGCCGGCAGCCCGCTGCTCGGCATCCCGGCCAAGATCGCCGACGGCTTCTTCCTGATCGCGCTGAACGACAGCAAGCCGGAGATCGACGCCAATACCCGGCTGTTGCGCAGCCAGTCGTGGATCGACGTGCCGGTGCAGTACAAGTCCGGCCGCCGCGCCCTGTTCACCATGGAGAAGGGCATTCCTGGCGCCAAGGTGTTCGACGAGGCGCTGAAGGCCTGGCAGACGTCGAGCAGCGGCTGAAGGGCGGCGCGGCCGTCAGCCGCGCGGCGATCAAAAGCCCTGGAAAAGCATGTCCAGCGCGCCGAGGATGTCGTCCTGGTGGGTGAGAAAGTTGGCGCGCGGCTCGGCCAGGCGCGATACCGGGACCGTCGCCAGCAGATGCGTGAACATGACGTATTGCTTGCCGTCGATCCCGAATGTCGGATTGAGCTTGCGGACGATCTTCATGCCGACCGCATGCGGCAGCAGCGGCGCCACGACCCGCGTGTTCAATTCACTGAGCAGATCGGCCTGAACGTCCAGCAGGTAGCCATTGCCGGACGGATTTCGAAACACGTCGTACCTGGCCATCAGAACTGCCGTAGTTCTTCCAGCGGCACGCCAAGCCTCTCCACGTAGTCGTTCAGGCTCCGAATGACCTCGCGGTTCTCGATCCTCCAGAGCCGCTCCTTCTCCTCCCGAACGGCCCGGGCGATGCTTTCCTCCGCTACGCGGGAAATGTTGATGTCGAGGTTCTTCGCCTCGGCGACCAGTCGGGCGTCGAGCGAAAGGTTGGTGGATTTCCGCAGGACCGAACGGCCTCCGTCACGCATGCCACGCTCCCTGTCCCCGAGGGATTATGCGCATACGATATGCGCATAATCTTGTGAGGGCAACGCGGTTGCGGGTATCAGCCGCCCTCCATCTCCTCGCGCAGCATCTCCAGTTCCAGCCATTCGTCCTCGAGCGCCTGCAAGGTGGCGCGCTCCTTGTCGAGCGCGGCGATCGTCTTCTGGAAGCCGCCGGGGTCGCGCGTGTAGAAGGCCGGGTCGGCGATGCGGTCTTCCAGTGCCGAGATCGAGGCCGACACCGCCTCGATCTTCTTCGGCAAGCTCTCCAGCGCGAATTTCTGCTTGTAGGAGAGTTTCTGCGCCGCCGCCTTCGCGGCCGGCTGCTGCGTCGCGTCACCGCGCACCGCGTTGTCGGCCTTCGCCTCCTTGCGCCGGTCGGCAAGCTTGGTGCCGCCGCGCTGCGCCAGCATGTCGGAGTAGCCGCCGGCATATTCGATCCAGCGGCCGGCGCCGTCGGGCGCGATCACGCTGGTGACCGTGCGGTCGAGGAAGTCGCGATCGTGGCTGACCAGCAGCACCGTGCCGGCATAACCGGCGACCAGTTCCTGCAGCAGGTCGAGCGTCTCCATGTCGAGATCGTTGGTCGGCTCGTCGAGCACCAGCAAATTCGACGGCCGCGCCAGCACGCGCGCCAGGATCAGCCGCGCCCGCTCGCCGCCGGACAGTTCGCGGATCGGCGTGCGCGCCTGCTCCGGCTTGAACAGAAAGTCCTTCATGTAGGAGACGACGTGTTTTTCCTCGCCGTTGACGACGAGGTTGTCGCCGCGCCCGTCGGTGAGGAAATGCGCCAGCGTCTCGTCCGGGTCGACCGTGCGTTTCTGGTCGAGCGCGGCGATCTCCAGGTTGACGCCGAGCCGTATCGTGCCGGTGTCCGGCTCCAGCGCGCCGGTGAGCATCTTCAGCAGCGTCGTCTTGCCGGCGCCGTTCGGCCCGACCAGACCGATGCGGGCGCCGCGGGCGATGCGCGTGGAGAAATTGTCGACCACGACGAGGTCGCCGTAACGTTTGCCGACGGCCTTGGCCTCGATCACCAGCTTGCCCGATTCCGCCGCGTCGCTGGCGACCAGCGTGGCGGTGCCGTCCGGGCCGCGATGGCTGCGCAGGCGCTGCCGCATGTCCTGGAGGTCGCCCAGCCTGCGCATGTTGCGCTTGCGCCGTGCGGTCACGCCGTAGCGCAGCCAGTGCTCCTCGCGCACGATCTGGCGCGCCAGCTTGTGCTGGTCGCGCTCCTCCTCTTCGAGCACCTGGTCGCGCCAGGCCTCGAAATGGGCAAAACCCTTGTCCAGCCGCCGCGTCTGGCCGCGATCGAGCCAAACGGTGGCGCGGCTGATCCGTTCGAGAAAGCGCCGGTCGTGCGAGATGACGATGACCGCAGAACTCGACCGGCCGATCTCCTCCTCCAGCCACTCGATGGTTTCCAGGTCGAGATGGTTGGTCGGCTCGTCGAGGAGAACGATGTCCGGCTGCGGCGCCAGCACGCGGGCGAGCGCGGCGCGGCGCGCCTCGCCGCCGGAGAGCGCGTCGGGCGGTTCCTCGCCGGTCAGGCCGAGATTTTCCATCAGGTAGGTAGCGCGGTAGGGATCGTCGGCCGGACCGAGCCCCGCCTCGACGTAAGCGCGCACCGTGGCAAATCCTTCCATGTCCGGAATCTGCGGCAGGTAGCGGACGGTGGCGGAGGGCTGGCGGAACACCTCGCCGTCCTGCGGCTCGACAAGGCCGGCGGCGATCTTCAGCAGCGTCGACTTGCCCGAGCCGTTGCGCCCGACCAGCGCGATGCGGTCGCCGGCCGACGCCGACAGCGCGGCGCCGTCGAGCAGCGGCGTGCCGCCGAAGGTCAGGCGGATGCCGTCGAGGGCGAGCAGGGGAGGGGCCATGTCAGTCCTTGGAGTGCGGCGCTGGGTGCGCGATCAGCATGGCGCGGCCGCTGCCGAGCGTTATCGCCAGGCGCCCGTGCGTCTCGTTGGAAATGGTGAGCGACGAACCGAACGCTACTTCGACGGAGTTCAGCGGCCATTTCGCGCCTGCGACCGAAAGGCCGGAGAGGTCGGAAAATGCGATGATGCTGAACAGGGTGCCGTCCGGATAGTCGAACGCGGCGGAGCCCGTCAGCAGCGGAAAGCCTTCCTGCAGGCCGCTGGTCAGCATCACCGGCAGGCCGCCTTCGGCAAGGCGCACGGCCAGCGACAGGTGCAGGAATTCGTGATCGACACGCTCGCCGCCGAAGGCGCCGACCAAAAGCAGCGACGTGGCGCCGCGCTCGATGGCGATGTCGACGGCGAGTTCGCCGTCGGTCTTGTCCTTTTCGCGCGGGAAACCCTGCCGCGTCACGGCCGCCAGATGCTCGGGCAAGGCGTCCGGCTCGGAGTCGAAGTCGCCGGCCCACAGTTCCGGCACGATGCCGAGTACCGCGGCGTGGCGCATGCCGGCGTCGGCGGCAATCACACGCGATCCCGCGACCTGCCGCGCCACGGCGGGCGTCGCCACCAGGTCGCCGCCGAGAAGGATGGTGAACAGGCTCATGCGGCAGCGCTCTATCACGGCCACAGCCGAAAACGGAAGCCGACAAAGCCGCTTGCACGCCTGCGGTGCCGGGCCTATTGTCCGCGCCGCTCTAACGGGGTGCCGACCGCGCTTTGTCGTGGACCGGCTGAGAGGCTTCGAAGCCAACCCGCTGAACCTGATCCGGCTCATACCGGCGGAGGGATTAGAAGCGATCGGAACCCGTCCGGCGCCAATTCCCTTCAACACCAATGATGGAGGCGCCGATGCGCAGACTTTCGACTGTCCTGTTCCCCGCCGCCCTGCTGGCGGTCGGCCTCGCGCCGGCCGCCGCGCAGGACAAGACGCTTACCGTCTACACCTATGAGAGCTTCACCGCCGAATGGGGTCCCGGCCCGCAGGTGGAGAAGGCGTTCGAGGCCGAGTGCGGTTGCGACGTCAATTTCGTTTCCGTCGCGGACGGCGTGGCCCTGCTCAGCCGACTGAAGCTGGAAGGCGCCGGCACCAAGGCCGACGTCGTGCTCGGGCTGGACACCAACCTGACGGCCGAAGCCGAGGCGACCGGCCTGTTCGCGCCATCCGGCATCGATGCCTCGGCGGTGCAGGTGCCGGGAGGCTGGAGCGACGAAACCTTCGTCCCGTACGACTACGGCTACTTCGCCGTCATCTACGATTCGGAAAAGCTGACCGCACCGCCGGCGAGCCTGAAGGATCTGGTCGAGGGCGACCCGGCGCAGAAGATCGTCATCCAGGACCCGCGTACCTCGACGCCTGGCCTCGGCCTGCTGCTGTGGGTGCGCTCGGTCTATGGCGACGAGGCGCCGCAGGCCTGGGCGAAACTCAGGCAGCGCGTGCTGACGGTGACACCCGGCTGGAGCGAAGCGTACGGCCTGTTCACCAAGGGCGAGGCGCCGATGGTTTTGTCCTATACCACCTCGCCGGCCTACCACATCGTCGCCGAAGGCACGCAGAAGTATAAGGCAGCCGCCTTCGCCGAGGGCCATTACCTGCAGGTCGAGGTCGCCGGCATCACCACCCATGGCGCCGACAATCCGCTGGCAAAACAGTTCCTCGCCTTCATGACAAGCCCGGCCTTCCAGGATGTCATCCCGGAGACCAACTGGATGTTCCCCGCCGGCAAGACCGACAAGCCGCTCAACCCGGCCTTCGACACGCTGGTGAAGCCGGCCAGGACGCTTCTCTTCAGCCCGGAGGAGGTCGAGGCGAAGCGCAAGGCCTGGGTCGACGAGTGGCTGAAGGCGATGAGCGAGTAGGGGCAGGAAGTCGTCCAGGTGTTTGCCCTGCCGCCCCCCCCGCGTCATGGAGCGCTGGCGCGCGCCATCGATCGAAGCCAACATCAGGCTCACCGTGCCTGACACCCGCACCGACCCCCGCGTGCTGGCCGGCATCGTCGCGCTGGCGGCGATTGCCGTCCTGGTCGGCGGCGCGTTGCTTGGCCTCGCCGTCGAAGGGGCCAGCGACTGGCCGGCGGCGCTTGCGTCGCTCGATGCCTACCTGCTCGGCGTCGCCCGTTTCACCCTGTGGCAGGCATTGCTCTCCACCGTGCTCTCGGTGATCCCGGCGCTGCTGGTCGCCCGTGCGTTGTCCCGCCATCCCAGCTTTTTCGGCCGCGCCTTCATTTTGCGACTGTTCGCCCTGCCGCTGGCCTTGCCGGCGATCGTCGCGGCGCTCGGATTGCTCGAACTGTACGGCCGCGCCGGCTACCTCTCCGGCGCGCTCGGCGCGCTTGCCGGCGGTGACTGGCCGGGCATCTACGGGCTTTCCGGCATCCTCGTCGCGCATGCGTTCTTCAACCTGCCGCTGGCGACGCGGCTTTTCCTCGAGGCCTTGAACACGGTCAGCGCCGATCAATGGCGGCTGGCGAGCCAACTCGGCATGGGGGCGGGGCCGTCGTTCCGCTTCATCGAATGGCCGGTGCTGCGCGCCGCGCTGCCGGGTGTCGCCGGCCTGGTCTTCATGCTCTGCATCACCTCGTTCACGCTGGTGCTGACGCTGGGCGGCGGCCCGCGGGCCACCACGCTGGAAGTCGCCATCTACCAAGCGCTGCGCTTCGATTTCGATCCGGCGCGCGCGGTGATGCTGACGGCGCTGCAGATCGCCCTGACCGTGGTTGCGGTGTTCGTTCTGTCGCGGCTCGGCGCCAACATGACCGGCGATGCCAACCTGAACGTCGCCGCGACCCGTCCGCCATCGGCCGGCCGTGTCGAGACGGCGGCCAACGCCTTTCTGCTCGGCGCCGCGCTGCTGTTCGTCGCCGGCCCGCTGGTGGCGACGCTGCTCTCCGGGCTGCAGGCCGATCTCGGCCGGCTCGCCGGTGAAAGTTCGGTGCGCCGCGCCGCCGTCACCAGCGTGGTGCTGGCGCTCGTTGCATCAGGCCTCGCCGTCGTGCTGGCGTTGAGCCTGGTGGCGGCGCGGCGTGCCCTGGCCGGCGCGGGCAGCGTCCGTTCGCTGCTGGAACGCGCGCTCGACACCGGCGCCGGGTTCGTGCTGGTGGTGCCGCCGATCGTCATCGGCGCCGGCTGGTTCGTGCTGGTGCGCCGCTTCGCCGACGTCTTCGTCATCGCGCCGGTCATGGTGGCGACGGTCAACGCGGTGATGGCGGTGCCGTTCGCCGTGCGGGCGCTCCGGCCGAGCTACGATGCCGCGGCCGAGCGGCATGACCGGCTGTGCGCGGCGCTGGGCATACGCGGCTGGAACCGGCTCAGGCTGGTCGACTGGCCGGTGCTGCGCCGCGCATTGGCCACCGCCTTCGCCTTCGCCATGGCCTTGTCGCTCGGCGACCTCGGCGTCGTCGCGCTGTTCGGCAGCGATGCCGTGCAGACGCTGCCTTATCTGCTGCTCGCCCGCATGGCCAGCTACCGCACTGCCGACGCCGCCGGGCTGGCGCTGCTGCTCGGCCTGCTCTGCCTGGCGCTGATGATGGTCGCCGACCGTTTCGCCCGGGAGCCGGTCCGATGAGCGACGCCGGTTCAGAAATCCGCCTCGACGGCGTGCGCTTCCGCTATCCGGGGATGGCGATGCACTTCGATGTCGCCATCCCGGCCGCGACAATCACCGCGGTGATGGGCGCCAGCGGGTCCGGCAAGTCGACGCTGCTCGACCTCGTCGCCGGCTTCCGGCAGCCGGAGGCGGGCCGCATCCTGATCGGCGGTACCGACGTGACAGGTCTGATGCCCGACCGCAGGCCGGTGTCGATGATCTTTCAGGAAAACAACCTGTTTTCCCATCTCGATGTGGCGAAAAATGTCGGGCTCGGCCGTTCTCCCTCGCTGCGTTTGTCGGCGGCGGACGACGCCGCTGTCGCGGAGGCGCTCGCCCATGTCGGCCTCGCCGGCAAGGAGAAGCGGCTGCCGCGCGAGCTTTCCGGCGGCGAGCGTCAGCGTGTGGCGATTGCCCGCGTGCTGGTGCGCGACCGGCCGGCGCTGTTGATGGACGAGCCGTTCGCCGCGCTCGGCCCGGCGCTACGCGACGACATGCTCGACCTGGTGGCAGCGTTGCAGGCGGAACGCGGCCTTACCGTCGTGCTGGTGACCCATCACCCGGCCGACGCGCGGCGGGTGGCCAGGCACATGCTTTTCGTCGAGGATGGCATGGTGGCGGCCGCGGGTCCGACCGACGCGTTCTTCAGCGAGGCTGGACCCCTCGCGTTCAGGCGTTATATTGGGCAGGAGAGCCGCTCGGTCGAAACGCGCGGCGCCGCCCGGAAGCCGACATAATTGCAAGGCAGACGGGCGTTGCTAGCCTTTGCAAAGCGCCGCGGCGACAGCTACGCCGTATGCAACCGTCGAAGGCGAGATTCGCCTGCGGCAGCGAAACGAAAGGAAACCAGCCCTGTCGGACGTCATGGCCAGACGCGCTCCTTCGCCTGCGATTTTTCGCGCGAAAGCCCGCCGTCTGGCGGCGCTCGGCCTGGTCCTGGCCGTCGCCGGCTGCACGGGTTTCCCGTCCGATGTGCGCGAATCGAACTTCCAGCCGTCCGACAATCCGGTCACGGTCGACAGCGTCACCCGCAATGACCGCATGGCCGAACTGGCGCGCGCCCAGCATCCGCGCATCCTCGCCACCTATGGCGGCGAGTATTCCGATCCGAAGCTGGAGCGCATGGTCGCCAAGGTGGTCGGCAGCCTGACGACCGTTTCCAACAACCCGACCCAGACCTACCGCATCACCATCCTCAATTCGCCCAACGTCAACGCCTTCGCCCTGCCGGGCGGTTATCTCTACGTGACGCGCGGGCTGCTGGCGCTCGCCAACGATTCGGCCGAGCTCGCCGCGGTGATCGCCCACGAGATGGGACACGTCACCGCCAATCACGGCCTGCAGCGGCAACAGAAGGAAGCCGAGGAGGTGCTCGCCACCAAGGTGGTGACCGATGTGCTCGGCGAGACGCCGACCGCCAAGGTGGCGCTGATCAAAGGCAAGCTGCGGCTCGCCCAGTTCTCGCGCAACCAGGAGCTGGAGGCCGACGCGATCGGCATCAAGACCATCCAGCTCGCCGGCTACGACCCCTATGCGGCGGCGCGGTTCCTGCAGTCGATGTCGGACTACACCAATTTCCGCAGCATCAGCGGCGCCACCGACCCCAGCCTCGACTTCCTCGCCAGCCATCCGAACGCGCCGCAGCGCATCGAGCTGGCGCGCATGCACGCCCGCCAGTACGGGCAGCCCGGCGTAGGCGCGACCGACCGCGATTCCTTCCTCGCCGGCATCGACGGCCTGCTCTACGGCGATACGCCGGAGGAAGGTTTCGTTCGCGGCAGCACCTTCCTGCACCCGAAGCTCGGCATAGCGTTCGCGGTGCCGTCCAACTTCGTCATCGACAACACGGCGGCGGCGGTCACGGCCACCGGCCCGGGCGACATGGCGATCCGTTTCGACGGCGTCTCGCTCAATGCCAAGGTCTCGTTGCCCGACTATATCCGCAGCGGCTGGGTCACCGGACTTGATCCCACCAGCGTGCGCACGGAAACCATCAACGGCAACGAGGCGGCCATCGCCAGCGCCCGCGCCGAGGGCTGGCAGTTCGATATCACCGTGGTGCGCGTAGGCGGCCAGGTCTATCGCCTGCTGACTGCCGCGCCGCTCGCCAACACCAGCATGAACGTGGTCGCCCGTCAGGTCGGCGGCAGCTTCCGGGCGCTCAGTGCCAGCGAGAAGGCGGCGCTGAAGCCGCTCCGTATCCGCGTCATCGCCGTCAAGCCCGGCGACACGGTGGGCACGCTGTCGGCCAAGATGGCCGGTGTCGACCGCAAGCTCGACCTGTTCCGCCTGCTCAACGCGCTGTCGCCGGTGGCGTCGGTTTCGGCCGGCGACAAGGTCAAGATCATCAGCGACCAATAGGGTGGCTTGACCTCGACCGGACTTCAGCGTCCGCTCGACCGCGTTTCGCGGCAGTCTCTCGCGACGATTGCATGGCCGTGCGGCAGGTGCGTGGGGCCAATCGTCAGGTCCTGGCACACAAGAAGCGCAGGGCGGTGGCGATATGTCGTTGATACGGCTCCCATTTCCGCAGCTGACATAACGCCCTCGTCTTCACGGCTTCGTGATCCAGCCGTATCGACACCGCCCTGAAACTCTCCCGCGAGACCGCCCGTATCTCCTTGCGTCCCCCAAGCGGGCAACCAATCCAAGGAGAGTTCCGCAATGCGCAAGTTCTCAACCGCCCTGTTCGCCAGCGCGATCGCGCTCGCCGCCACGGTCGCCTATGCCGCAAATCCGGAGGTCGGCGGCGCGCCGATGTTCGCTGACAAGAATATCGTCGAGAACGCCGTCAACTCGAAGGACCACACCACGCTGGTGGCGGCGGTCAAGGCGGCCGGCCTGGTCGAGACATTGCAGGGCGCCGGGCCTTTCACCGTGCTCGCTCCGGTCAATGCGGCCTTCGACGCCCTGCCGGCCGGCACCGTCGAGACCCTGCTCAAGCCCGAGAACAAGGACAAGCTGACCACCATCCTCACCTGCCACGTCATCCCGGCCAAGGCGATGTCGGGCGACATCATCAAGATGGTCCAGGACGACGGCGGCATGCACAAGGTCAAGACCGTCGGCGGCTGCGAGCTTACGCTGAAGGACGAAGGCGGCAAGGTCACGATCACCGACGAGAACGGCACCGTGGCGATGGTCACGATCGCCGACGTCGAGCAGTCGAACGGCGTCATCCATGTCATCGACAAGGTGCTGCTGCCGAAGATGTAGGCCGCTGACCGGAATGCCGGTCAGCCTGTCATTCCGATCCATCCCTTTGTCTGGCGCATGATCTTGATCCGAAGATCTGCAACTTTTTAGGGATCATGCGCTGCCAATCCGGCCCGACGGGGCCGGAGCCGGAGGCCAGCCGTCTCAGGCTGAGGTGGCGCGGGCAGCTTTCGGCGCACCCCAAGCCCGCGCGCACCGAGGCCCCGCGGCAGTCCCCTCAACTCGCTGCGGGGCCTTGCTTTTCCGGGGCAGAGGTGGCGGACGAGGTCAGTGCCCGCCGCCTCCGCCCGCCGCTGCCGGCGGCTTGCGCATCATCATGGCGAACAGCGCCAGCGAGGCGAACAGCATCGTCAGCAGATAGAACACGTCCATGAACGACATCAGCATGGCCTGCTCGCGCACCATGCCGGCGAGGTTGGACAATGCGGCGGTGGGACCGTCCAGCCCGTGCGACTCGAAATTATGCGTCATGTTGTTGAGCTGGCGCTCGGCCTCGGCGTTGCTCCAGGTCACGTGCTCGGCCAGCCGCGAATAGTGGAAAGCGTTGCGGTCGGTCAGCACGGTGTTGATGACGGCGAGGCCGACGGCGCCGCCGAGATTGCGGGTCAGGTTGAACAGGCCGGACGCGTTCTTGATCAGCTGCGGCGCCAGCGTGCCCAGCGCCAGGTTGTTGATCGGTACCATGCACAGCATCAGCGAACAGCCGCGCAGGATCTGCGGCAGCAGGAGTTCGTAGAAGTCCCAGTCCGCGGTGATGAAGGTCATGCGCCAGGTGCCGGCGGCGAAACCGATGAAGCCGATCATCATCATGGCGCGCGGGTCCATCTTCCGCGACAGGAAACCCGCCACCGGCGCGGTGAAGAACATCGCCAGGCCGCTGACGAACAGCGCCTCGCCGATCATCAGCGAATCGTAGCCGCGGATGCGCCCCAGGAAGAGCGGGTAGAGATAGGTGAGGCCGTAGAGGCCGATGCCCATCACGAACGAAAACATCGAGCCGAAGGCGAAGTTGACGTTCCTGAAGGCACGCAGGTCGACGATCGGCTCCTCCTGCGTGAACACCCGCCAGAAGAACGTCACCGCGCCGACGACCAGCACGATGCTGAAGATGAACACCGCCTCGTCCTGCAGCCAGTCGTTGTTAGGCCCCTCCTCAAGCACGAATTCCAGCGAGCCGAGGAAGGCCGCCATGCCGATGAGACCCCACCAGTCGAACTTCTTCAGCAGGCCGGGTTCCGGCTTGTCGAAGTCGATCAGCGACCAGGCGGCGGTGGCGACCAGGATGCCGGGGATGACGTTGATCAGGAACAGCCAGTGCCACGACATGGCGTGGCTGATATAGCCGCCGACGGTCGGGCCGATGGTCGGCGCAAGCGTGGCGACGAGGCCGATCATCGGCGACACAACGGCGCGGCGCGACGGCGGGAAGATGGTGAACGCGGCGGCGAACACGCTCGGGATCATGCCGCCGCCGATAAAACCCTGGATCGCCCGGTAGACGATCATCTGGTCGATGTTGGTGGCGGTGGCGGCAAGGGCGCTGGCGGCGGTGAAGCCGGCGGCCGAGATGGTGAAGAGCACGCGGGTCGACAGCAGCCGGGCCAGAAAGCCCGACAGCGGGATCATGATGACCTCGGCGATAAGGTAGGAGGTCTGCACCCACGAAATCTCATCGGAGCTGGCGCTGAGGCCCGCCTGGATCTCGGAAAGCGACGCCGACACGATCTGGATGTCGAGGATCGCCATGAACATACCGAACACCATCGCGAAGAACGCGATGGTGCGGCGGGTCGACGGCATGCCGTCGGCGCGTGGTGCCGGCGGCGCGGCCGTCAAGGTGGTGGTTACGGCGGCCATGATGGCGGCTCCGGACGACCTCAGTTTACCGCGGTGTCGGCGGTCTTCGCGGCAGTATCGTGCGCCTGCGGCGCGGTGCGGCTGTCGACGTCGACGATCACCGAGAGGCCGGCGCGCAGTCTGCCAGAGGCGAGGGCCTCCTCCGAGACGTCGATGCGCACCGGCACGCGCTGCACGACCTTGGTGAAATTGCCGGTGGCGTTTTCCGCCGGCAGCAGCGAGAACACCTGGCCTGACGCCGGCGCGAGCGACGACACGGTGCCTTCGAATTCGGTGCCATCGTCGATGGCGTCGACCGACAGCTTCACCTTCTCGCCAGGCACGAGCTTGGCCAGCTGCGTTTCCTTGAAGTTGGCGACGATATAGAGCTTGTTCAGCGGCACCACGACGGCGAGCTTCTGGCCGGGCGAGACCAGGTCGCCCTGCTCGACGGCGAAATTGCCAACGACGCCGTCGTAAGGAGCGCGAAGCACGGTAAAGGACAGATCGCGCCCAGCCTTGTCGCGGGCCAGTTCCAGGTTGCGCAGGGTCGCTTGCGCCTCCTGATACTGCGCCTCCAGTACACCGACATTGGCCTTGGCGCTGGCGATCTGCGCATCGGCGCCGACGAGCGCCGCGTTGGCCTGTTCGACCGCGGTGTTGGCATCATCGACCTGCGCCTGAGTCGCTACCTTCGTCTTGAGCAGCTGGGTGGCACGGTCAGCGCTGCGGGCGGCGTTGTCGGCGGCGGCCTGTGCCGAGGTCTTCTGCGCCGCTGCCTGACCAAGCGCTGCATTGGCAGCCTCGATCTGCGCCTTGATGCGGTCAAGCGACCTGTTCTGCACGGTAATCTGCGCTTCGGCCTGGTCGACCGCGATGCGATAATCGCCATCGTCGATGGTGATAAGCGGCTCGCCGGCCTTGACGTGCTGGTTCTCGACCACGTCGCGCCGTTCGACATAGCCCGTGATCTTGGGCGCCACGAAAGCCATATCGGCCTGCACGTAAGCGTCGTCCGTCGAGATCATGAAACGGCCATCGGTCCAGTATTGGTAACCATACCAGCCGCCACCGGCGAGTAAGCCGGCCAAAATAAGCGGTAAAAGCATAGATTTTGCCGAACGCTTCTTGCGCGGCGGCGCAGAAGATTCGACTGTGGCGAGTGGGGGAAGGGGCCGTTCTGCTTCGGGAGCAGGCGCATCCGGCACGGCCTTCATGGTTGGAAATGGACGCACTTCAGACACGACAGGCGTTTCGGACGCGGACTTGGCGGTGCGGACGGACATGACGATAAGGAATCCTGAATGAACTGAACCGTTCGGTTCGATCTTGACATAACGCATAGGGAAGCGCATATCAAGGCCAATCGAACCGAGTGGTTCGAAATATTTTAGAGGAAAATATGCCCATCGAAAGACCCGCCTCGCCAGCGGATCGTTGCGACGTTCTCGAGAGCATGCGTCGCGGTCGTCCGGCCGCCGGCCAGGATCCGGCCAAACGCAAGCAGATCATGGACGGGGCCCGCCGCGTCTTCATAGACATGGGGTTTGACGCCGCCTCGATGAACGACATCACCCGTGAGGCGGGAGTGTCGAAGGGCACGATCTACGTCTACTTCGCCAACAAGGAGGAGTTGTTCGAAGCGCTTATGGAAGAAGAGCGCCGGACGATCTTCGCCAATCTCTACGAGGCGCTGGAACGCGAGGGCGATGTTCGCGAGACGCTGCTTGCCTACGGTCTGGCACTGGCACGCAAGATCACTTCGCCGACCGTTCTCAAGGCGCAGCGCACCGTCATCAGCATCTGCGAGCGCATGCCGGAACTCGGCGTGCGCTTCTACGAGCGTGGCCCCAAGCGCGGGCACGACAAACTGGCGGCCTATCTCGAGCGTGCCGTCGACGCCGGTGCGTTGTCCATTCCCGACATCGATCTTGCCGCCTACCAGTTCGCGGATCTCTGCATGTCGCGCCTGTTCCGCCAGTGCCTGTTCGGCTATCGCAGCACCGCGCCGAGCGAAGAGGAAATCGATCGCGTGGTCAGGTCGGGCGTCGACGTGTTTATCAAGGCCTACGGGGCCGAGAAGCCCTTCTGAAAAAGCTGGTTTCACGGTCTGGCCGCCCGCAAGGGATGAATCCACGTCACGGCGGGCGGTGTTTCGGCGTTCTTGCAAATTTCCTTGTAGAAATACTTACTTAACGTCTTGTTTTTCTCTATTTTGACATGCGATCAGATGTCCGCATTGAGCTTGGGGGGACCGCATGTCGATCGACATAGGCTACGTGATTGATAGGGATTCCAACGTTTTCGACTTCAACATAAGCTATTCGATTCCTCAATATATCGACCCCGAAACTGGTGAAGAGTTCTACGAGACGACGTGGCGGCTCAGCTACGACCTCGTGAGTAACCCCAGCCCGGGCTTCATGTCAGGGTCTGGCCAGGAGTCGGAAACTGTTCTTCTGGAAAATGGCATGACCGCCGGGTCGGCTGTGTTGAACTACCGGCTGACTTTCGAGGCTTACAATACGTTTATGCCAGTAGCCGAATCGGCGGTTTGGAACGTCCAGATAGCCGCGCTCGCTACCGACCCGCTCAGCATCCAGGGCACGAGCGGGATCGACCTGTCGATCGGCGGCTACGGTGCAGACATGATCCGCACCTTCGACGGCGACGATCACGTCGATGCAGGCGATGGCGACGACATCATCGACGGTGGGGATGGCGCCGACGTGATCGACGGCGGCGCGGGTGACGACATCATGATCGGCGGAACCGGAGACGACCTGTTCTACGTCGATTCCGCCGGCGACATCGTCATCGAGCGGCAGCTTGGTGGGACAGACACCGTGCGCTCGTCAATAAGCTATACCTTGTCGGCCGAAGTGGAACGTCTGTATCTGATCGGTTTCGGAACGCTGAACGGCAACGGCAACGCGTCGGACAACCTCATCGTCGGCAATGCGGAGACGAACACGCTATCCGGCCTCGACGGCAATGACGAGTTACGTGGAGGCGACGGTAACGACACGCTTTTCGGCGGCAAAGGCAACGACGTCCTCGACGGCGAGGATGGCGACGACACCATGCGCGGCGAAAGCGGCGACGACACCTACATCGTCGATTCGATTTTCGACCGCGTCATCGAGTCGGCGAATGCAGGGATCGATACGGTCAGGGTGAGCGGGCTTTCCACCTATACGCTCGGAGCCAACGTGGAAAATCTGGAAACGGCGGACTTCGATCCCTTCAATGGATACGGCAACAACCTTGCCAATAGGATCAGCGGGTCAGTCAGCGGCGATTCACTGAGCGGCCGCGGCGGCGACGACACGCTCGATGGCGATGCCGGGAACGATCGCCTGACCGGGGGCGCTGGCGCCGATATCCTTATTGGCGACCTTGGAATCGACGGGGCCTACTACACGACGTCGAGCGCCGGCATCAACGTCAATCTCGTGACCGGCAAAGGCACCGGCGGCGATGCCCAAGGCGACCGGCTGATCGGCATCGAGCGTGTTTACGGCAGCAGCCACAGCGACACGATCATCGGCGATGCCGCGGCCAACGTTTTCAGCGGAGGTGGCGGCAACGATGTGCTGCGCGGCGGTGACGGCAATGACTGGCTGTCGGGCGGTGCCGGCGCAGACGATCTGTGTGGCGGAGACGGCATCGACACGCTCAGCTATGGCGGCTCGGTTCTAGGGGTGATCGTGAACCTGCAGACGCAGACCGCCTCGGGCGGCGATGCTCAGGGCGACATCATCAGCTGCTTCGAGAGCGTCGCCGGCGGCAGCGGAAATGATCAGCTCACCGGCAGCGACGAAGCCAACACGATCCGAGGCCGCGAGGGGAACGATACGATCGACGGCGGCAACGGAAACGACACGATCGTCGGCGGCGCCGATGCGGATTTCCTGGATGGCGGGGCCGGCATCGATACGTTGCACTACGAAGGTTCCGTCGACGGCGTCAATGTCGACCTCGTTACGCTGCAAGTTTCCGGCGGCGATGCGGAAGGCGACGTCATCAGCAATTTCGAGAACGTCACCGGCGGCAACGGCGACGATGTCATCACGGGCAACGACGGTGCCAATGTGCTCACCGGCGGCCTCGGCGACGATACGTTGAGCGGCGGCGGCGGCAACGACATCATCCGCGGCGGCGCCGGTGCGGACGATCTGGACGGAGGCGACGGCATCGACACGCTGAGCTATGCCGGCTCCGGCACCTGCGGCTGTTTCGGCGTCATCATCGACCTGTCTCTGGGCATCGGCGGCTTCGGCGACGCCGAAGGCGACATCTTCGTCAATTTCGAGAATGCCGACGGCAGCGAAGCGAGCGACCTGCTGATCGGCGACGACAATGCCAACCGCCTGACCGGACGGGCGGGTTTCGACCTGCTCGACGGTGGCAAGGGCAACGATACTCTGACCGGCGGCGCCGATTTCGACCAGTTCTTCTTCGCAACCGGATACGGGCGCGACGTCATTACCGATTTCGTCGCCGGCGATTTCGGTGAACTGGTGGTGTTCGATCTGGGCGAGGATTTCGACAGTTTCGCCGAAGTCATGGCAGTGGCCACCCAATCCGGTTCCTCCGGACAGGACGTGCTTTTCACCTTCGACGCCAATACGACCCTGACGCTGCGCAACGTCAGTCTGGCTGCCCTCACCGACTACAATTTCGACTATTTCGTATGACGCGGTAAACCTGGGGCGGCGACGGCGACCGGCGTTACCCGCTCTGCCGTCCCGCCGCTCTCACACTTTCGCCGGTTTTTCTCGCGGCGCTGCGCAAATCAGCCTCGGAGAACCCGGAAAAGCCGAGTACGAGGCCGTTCTCAGGCGGCGCCGACACATACATCGGCGACAGCGCGCGGGCGCCCACGCCGGCGACCTGCAATGCGTTGACGATCGCCTGGTCGGACACGTCGCCGTTAAGTCTGGCCACCATGTGCAGGCCCTGCTCGGGTGCGACCACCTCATAACGCCCGCCGCCATGTGCGCGGAGGCCCTCGGCCAGCGCCTCGCGCGCGGAGCGCGCCCGCCGGCGGGCGCGGCGCAGATGCGCGGCGAAATGGCCGCCGCGCAGGAACTCCGCCAGCGCGGCCTCCGCCAGCGTCGACGGCTGCCGGTCCGACAGCATGCGCAGCCGCAGCACCGGCTCCAGCAGCGGTTCCGGCAGGACGGCGTAGCCTATGCGTAGCCCCGGAAACAGCACTTTCGAGAAGGTGCCGAGATAGACGACGCGGCCTGCGCCATCCATGCCTTGCAGAGCCGTCAGCGGTGGGCCGGCGTAACGGAACTCGCTGTCGTAGTCGTCCTCGACGATCCAGGCGCCATTGCGCCGCGCCCAGTCGAGCAGCGCCATTCGCCGCCGCATCGTCATCGTCACCCCGAGCGGGAACTGGTGCGACGGCGTGACGTAGGCGAGCTTCGCCCGCGGACACAGAGCCTCGCCGCGCACGGCGTCGATGCCTTCGTCGTCGACTGGAACTCCGTGCAGTCGGGCGCCTATGCCCTCGAGCACGGCGCGCGCCATTGGATAGCAGGGGTCCTCTACCCACACCGGCGCGCCGGGGCCGAGCGTCGCGCGGGCGACGAGGTCGAGCCCATGCATGGTGCCCGACGTGACGACGATCTGCTGGGCGTCGCAGCGTATGCCGCGCGCCACGCCGAGATAAGCGGCGATCGCCTCACGCAAGGCGACCCCGCCGCGCACGTCGCCATAGTGGAAATGGTCGAAGGACGGCGCGGCCAGATGCCGGGACAATAGCCGGCGAAATATCTGCATGGTCTGCGGATCATGACTGGCCAGTCCGAGCGCGCAGGTCAGCGGCGGTTCGGGCTGCAGCGCCTGCAGGTCGAGTTGTCTTGCCGTCGGCAGCACCGGCACGTCGGGCGCGACGAAGGTGCCGGCGCCGACCCGCGCCTCGACGAAACCCTCGGCGATCAGCATCTCGAACGCCGCCACCGCCGCCGAGCGGGCGACGCCGAGCCGCCGCGCGAGGTCGCGGGTGGTCGGCAGCTTGCTGCCCGGCGGCGCCAGCCCGGTCTCGATCAGGCGGCGGATCGCCGCGTAGAGTTCGCGCACGCGTGGCCCCGATCCCGGCAGGACCGGCATCAGCGCGGAAAGATCGACGGAATTGGTCGATGTCTTTTGCACGAAATTGGACCTTTTTCCGACCAATGCATCGTGCATAAAAGATCAACCGGCCTTGGCAGGCAAGAGCCGGATGTGGCTTCGAGGTGGATGAAATGGACGACAGGGTGGCGGCGCCGGCGCGTTTCGCGATCACGCCGCGCAATCGGGTAAGGCGCAAGCATGAACGCGGCAGCTATGACCACGCCGCCGTCTTCGCGGTGCTCGACGCCGGCATGTTGTGCCACGTCTCCTACGTGCTCGACGGCCAGCCCTATTGCACACCGACCATGCACTGGCGCGACGGCGACGTGCTTTATTGGCACGGTTCTTCGGCCAGCCGCATGCTCAAACATATGCGCCCGGGCGTCCCGGCCTGCCTGACCGTATCGCATCTCGACGGCCTGGTGCTCGCCCGCACCGGCTTCAACCATTCGGCCAACTACCGCTCCGCCATGTGTTTCGGCACGGCGCGCATCGTCGACGATCCGGACGAGAAAGCGAAGGCGTTGCTCGGCCTGGTCGACCGCTTCTATCCCGGCCGGGCGGCGGCGCTGCGCAAGACCACGGCGCAGGAGACCAAGGCAACCACCGTCATCGGCATGCGCATCGATGAGGCGGCGGCCAAGGTGCGAGCCAAGGGTGTGGCCGACGACGAGGAGGATTACGGCCATCCCGTCTGGGCGGGCGTGATTCCGGTGCGCACCGTCGTCGGCGCCGCCGAGCCGTGCCCGCGGCAGCTGCCCGGCACCCCGCCGCCCGAGCATCTGGCGGGTTACCGTGAAGGACGCCGCCTCGACGAGGCGCTTGTCGGGGCGCAGCAGCTTTACGAAGATGGTTTTGCTGCCGCTGAGAGCGATGGCGCGTAACACCGCCGGGTTGGCGGGTTTGGCGAAGGGCGAATGAATGCGCATTCTGGTTTTCCAGCACGTCGACGTCGAGCACCCGGCAGTGTTCCGGGAGTTCTGGACGGAGGCCGGCCATGAATGGGTGCCGGTCGAGCTGGACGCAGCCGAAACGATCCCGTCGCCCGACGGCTTTGACCTGCTCGCCGTGTTCGGTGGGCCGATGGATGTCTGGCAGGAAGAGGCGCATCCCTGGCTGGTCGCAGAAAAGGCCGCCATCCGCCACTGGGTCAGGGATCTCGGCCGTCCGTTCCTCGGCGTCTGCCTCGGCCACCAGCTTCTGGCCGACGCGCTCGGCGGCGAGGTCGGGCTGATGCGCAATCCTGAGGTCGGGCTGGCGAGCGTCGATTTCACGCCGGCCGGATTGAGCGATCCGGTTCTGGCCGGGCTCGGCTCGCGCATGGAATGCCTGCAATGGCACGGCGCCGAGATAAAGCGGCTGCCCGAAGGCGCCGAAATCCTTGCGTCCAATGCTGCCTGCGCCACCCAGGCGATCCGCTGGGGCCGCCACGCCTATGGCGTGCAGTTCCATCTTGAGGTGATCGGGCAGACCGTCGCCGACTGGGGCGCCATTGCGGAATACAAGGACAGTCTGGAGAAGGCGCTCGGCGCCGGTGCCGCCGCGTCGCTCGCCGAGGCCGTGCAGCCGAAACTGCCGGCGTTCCGGGCGACCGCGAAACGCTTCAACGACAATTTCTTCGCGCTGCTGGCCAGCGCCTGAGTCTCAGGTGCCGGTCGGAAACGGGCCCATACGCCTCGCCAGCCGGTCGACGATGGCGAGGCCGGTGGGGTTGGGGCGCATCGCCGGGGCGCGGTCATGGGCGGTAAGGCCGGCGCGGGCGTAGAACAGTCGCTTGCCATAGCACAGCAGGTTCTCGATGCCCTGCATGACGAACACCGCCGCCGGCAGCATTTTTGCATAGGCACGCTCGGCGGCGTCTTCGTCGCCGGCGCGAAAAGCTTCGTAGGCGTGGACGGCGATGTCGACGCAGTCCGGCGCGAGAATCATGCCGCGGCAGCCGATGCGAAAGTTGTCGACCAGCTCGAGCCCGCCGCGGCCGTTGAACACCGGCAGCCCGCCGTCGGTGCGCTCGATCAGGCCGGCGACGTCGACCACCGGCCCCTCGCCCTTGATCAGCCGGATGTTGGGATGCTGGGTCACCAGTTCGCGGATTTCGTCGGCCGAGAGACCCCTCCCGAAAAACGCCGGCGCGTTCTGGATCGCCACCGGCAACGTGGTTGCCTCGGCGACGCGGCCGAAGAAGCGGATATGCTCGGCGGCGCCGAACGAGCCGGCGGCGGCCGGCGGCTGCAGGATGACCCAGTCAGCGCCGTCGCCCTCCGCGTGACGGACCTGCGCGACCTGCTCGGCGACCGAAGAGCCGAAGATGGTCAGCGCCAGCGGAACGCGGCCGCCGACGTCCTCCGCGGTCCAGTCCATGACCGTGCGGCGCTCGGTTTCGCTGAGCTTCGACACCTCGGTCGCCAGGCCGAGCGCGGCCATGCCGTGCACGCCGGCGGCGAGACACAGCTCGGTCTGCCGGCGCATCGCCGCGCGGTCGAGTTTTTCGTCGGCGTCGAACAGCGCGTAAAGGATGGCGTGGATGCCGTGGAAGGTCGCGGGGTCGTGTCTCGGCATGGTCAGTGGCTTTCGCGCGGGATCGCGTGGCCGCGGCAGCCGACGAGGAAATCGAGGTCGGCGCCGCGATCGGCCTGCATCACCCGCTCGACGTAAAGGCCCTGGTAACCGCCGTTCATGGCCGGAACGGGCGGTGCCCAGCCGACGCGGCGCTGCTGCAATTCGGCGTCCGACACGGCAAGATGCAGCCGGCGTGCCTCCACGTCGAGCTCGATCATGTCGCCGTCGCGCACCAGCGCCAAGGGTCCGCCGACCGCGGCTTCCGGCGCGGCATGCAGCACCACGGTGCCGAAGGCCGTGCCGGACATGCGGGCATCGGAAATGCGCACCATGTCGCGCACGCCCTTCTCCAGCAGCTTCTGCGGCAGCGCCATGTTGCCGACCTCGGCCATGCCGGGATAACCCTTCGGCCCGCAATTCTTCAGCACCATCACACAGCTTTCGTCGATATCGAGCGCAGGGTCGTCGACGCGCGCCTTGTAGTGGTCGATGTCCTCGAACACGACGGCGCGGCCGCGATGGCGCATCAGGTGCGGCGAGGCGGCGGATGGTTTCAGGATGGCGCCGTCGGGGACCAGGTTGCCGCGCAGCACGGCGATGCCGCCCTGGCGGGTCAGCGCCTGGTCGCGCGGCCGGATCACCTCGCGGTTGAAGTTGCGGGCGCCCGCGATGTTGTCGCCGACGCTCCGGCCGGTGACGGTGAGCGCGTCGAGGTCGAGCAGGTCCGATATCTCCTGCATGACCGCCGGAATGCCGCCGGCGTAGCAGAAATCCTCCATCAGGAAACGGCCGGCCGGCATCAGGTCGAGAATGGTCGGCACGTCGCGGCCGAAGCGGTCCCAGTCGTCGAGCGTCAGCCCGGTGCCGACACGGCCGGCGATCGCCAACAGGTGCACGACCGCATTGGTCGAGCCGCCGATGGCGCCGTTGACGCGGATGGCGTTGGCGAAGGCGCGGCGGTCGAGGATGGCGGACGGGCGCAGGTCCTCGTTGACCATCTCGACGATGCGCCGCCCGGTCAGCCGCGCCAGCCGGGCGCGGTGCGCATCGACGGCGGGGTAGGCGGCGTTGCCCGGCAATGCCAGGCCGAGCGCCTCGACCATCGAGGCCATGGTGGAGGCCGTGCCCATGGTCATGCAGTGGCCGGGCGAACGCGACATGGCCTCTTCGGCGGCCGCGAACTCGGCCGGGCTCATCACGCCGGCCCGCACGTCTTCCGAGAACTTCCAGACGTCGGTGCCCGAGCCGATGGTCCGGCCCTGGAAGCGGCCGTTCAGCATCGGCCCGCCCGAGATCACGATCGTCGGCAGGTCGCAGGAGGCCGCGCCCATCACCAGCGACGGCGTGGTCTTGTCGCAGCCGGCCATCAGCACGACGCCGTCCATCGGGTTGCCGCGGATGGCCTCCTCCACGTCCATGGAGGCGAGGTTGCGGAACAGCATGGCGGTCGGTCGCAGATTGGACTCGCCACAGGAGAATGCCGGAAACTCCAGCGGCAGGCCGCCGGCCTCGAGCACGCCGGCCTTGATGTGCTCGACCAGCCCGCGAAAATGTGCGTTGCAGGGCGTGAACTCGGAAAACGTATTGCAGATTCCGATCACCGGGCGCCCGTCGAAGGCGTCGTCGGTCAGACCGTTGTTCTTCATCCAGCTGCGGTGGATGAAGGCGTCCTTGCCGTCGCCGCCGAACCAGTGCTGCGAGCGCCGCTTACGCATCGTCATTCCTCGTGGCTCGTGCCCGGCCTAGGCCGGATGCTGCTGCATGCTCAGTCCGCCGTCGACGACCAGGCAGGCGGCGTTCATGAACGGGCATTCGTCGGAGATCATGAAGACGGCCGCCATGGCGATCTCCCGTGTAGACGCGATCCGCCCGCCGGGATGCAGGGCCATGGTCTGTGCCCTTGCGGCGGCGGGGTCGTCGAAACCGTTCCAGTAGTCGACCGCCTTCTGAGTCTCGACATAACCGGGCGCCAGCGCGTTCACCCGCACGCCTTGCCTCGCATATTCCAGCGCCAGCGCCTTGGTCAGGCCGATCAGCGCGTGTTTCGCCACGGGGTATGGGAAAGTGTGCGGGATGATGGTGAAGGCGTGCGTCGAGGCGATGTTGAGGATGGCGCCGCCGCCATTCGCCAGCATTGCGGGCAAAACGGCGCGGGCGCAGTTCCAGGCGCCCTTCACGTTGATGTCGAAATTGCGCTGCCACTCGGCGTCGCTGGTCTCAAGCGGCGTGTGGAAGACGTTGACGCCGGCATTGTTGATGAGCGCGTTGACCCGGCCGATCGACGCCTCGGCCCTGGCTACCGCGGCGGCGATGGCGCCCGCATCGGTTATGTCGGCCTGGGCGCTGGCCAGCATGCCTTCCGGTGCGGCGAGCCGCGCCACGCTTTCGGCAAGCAGCACTCCGTCACGGTCGATCAGGAACAGCCGGGCGCCTTCATTCAGGCAGGCCTCGGCTATTGCCAGCCCGATGCCTTGCGCGGCGCCGGTAAGCAAGATGCGCTTTCCCGCAAGCCGATCAGTCATGGAGCTTCCTCGATATGTCGCTCCGCCGTCATCCCGGCGGACCGGAGGGAGAGCCGGGACCCATTCCGGAACTGTCGCGGTTGTCTCTGTGGCGCCAACGGAGAGGTGACGGAACGGATCCCGGACAGCCTCCGCTTCGCTCCGGCTTCCGGGATGACGGGTTGGGGGTCGGCTTGTTGGGTCCCCACTTGTCGGCCTACCGCCGCCCCAGCGCCGTCGAGCGCAGATTGTCGAGCAGTACCGCCAGCAGCAGGATCACGCCGCGCACGATGTACTGGTAGAAGGCGGGGATGTTGAGCAGGTTCATGACGTTCTCGGCGATGCCCATGATCATCACGCCGACGATGACGCCGGCAATCGCCGCGCGGCCGCCGGCGAGCGACACGCCGCCGAGCACGCAGGCCGAGATCACCGAGAGCTCCAGGCCCACCGCCGCGTTAGGCTGGCCGGAGGTGATGCGCGACGCCAGCAGAATGCCGGCGACCGCGCAGACCACGCCTTGCAGCGTGAAAATCCAGATGCGGGTGCGGTCGACATTGACGCCGGCAAGCCGCGACGCCTCCGGGTTGCCGCCGATCGCCAGCGTGTTCTTGCCGAACACGGTGCGGTTCAGCACGAAGCCGAAGATGATGAACAGGACAAGCAGCACCCAGATCGGCGTCGGTACGCCGAACAGCCGCGACAGGGCGAGCTGGTAAAAGTTCGGGTCGTTGATGCCGACGGCGCGGCCGTCCGACGCGATCAGCGCCAATCCGCGCACGATCTGCATGGTGGCGAGCGTGGTGATCAGCGCGTTGATATGGAATTTGGCGATGACCACGCCGTTGACCAGGCCGACCAGCGCGCCGCAGGCGACGGCCGCGGCGATGCCGAGCGTGATCGATCCCGTGGCGTTCGAGGCCATGACGGCGACCATGCCGGCAAACGCCACGATCGAGCCGACCGAGAGGTCGAAGTCGCGCGCCGCAAGGCAGAACATCATGGTGCAGGCGACGATGCCGACGGTGACGACCGACTGCAGCAGCCCCAGCATGTTGCGCTCGGTCAGGAAATTCGGGACGGAGAAAGACACCAGCACGAAGGCCACGGCGAAAATCACCACCAGGCCCTGGTCGCCGAGCAGCAGCTTCTTGAGCGAACTTGTCATGCCGCGGCCTTTCAGGATGCGATTGCGTCGGGCGTTTTCTTGTCTGGCAGCGCCGCCGCCAGGATGGCGCGCTCGCTGAACTCAGTGCGGTCGAGATGGGCGGCGATGCGGCCGCCGCACATCACCAGCACACGGTCGCAGATGCCCATCACTTCGGGCAGCTCGCTGGAGACCACGACAATTGCCATGCCGTCCTCGGCGAGTTGGTAGAGGATATCGTAGATCTCCGACTTGGCGCCGACATCGATGCCGCGGGTCGGCTCGTCGACGATCAGCACCCGCACGCCCTGCTCGGACAGCCAGCGGCCAAGGATGACCTTCTGCTGGTTGCCGCCCGACAGGTTGACGATGTCCTGCCGGCGCGATGGCGTTCGCACCTTCAGCTTCTTGATGAAGGTTTCGGCGACCTCGGCTTCCTTCCTGCGGTCGAGCACGCCGAAGCGGGCGTGGTGGCGGCGGGACGAGATGTTGATGTTCTCCTCCAGCGACCGGCCCTGGATGATGCCGTCGTGCTTGCGGTCTTCCGAGCACAGTACGATGCCCGCGCGGATCGCCTGGTGCGGGTCTGCGGCGGTTATCCGATTGCCGTCCACGGCGATGGCGCCGCCGCGGCGCGGGTCGGCGCCGTAGATAAGCCGCATCAGTTCGGAGCGGCCGGCGCCGATCAGCCCGAAGAAGCCGAGAATCTCACCGGCATGCGCCTCGAAACTGGCAGGCTGCGGCAGCTTTTCGCCGGAGACCGCGTCGACGCTGAGCCGAACCCTGCCGGTGGCGCGCGGCCGCCAGCCCCAGACGTTGGCGATCTCGCGGCCGACCATCTCCGCCACAACCTGCTCGCGCGTGACGCCCTGCAGGCTCGGATGATGCGCCGCCAGCTTGCCGTCGCGCAGCACGGTCAGGCTGTCGCACAGCCGAAAAACCTCGTCGAGCCGGTGCGAGATGTAGAGGATCACTTTCCCCTCGGCGCGCAGCCGCTCGATCAGCGAAAACAGGATCTCGCTTTCGCGCGACGACAGCGACGAGGTTGGCTCGTCGAGCGCGATGACACGCGCGTCGATCATGATCGCCTTGGCGATCTCGACCATCTGGCGCTCGCCGATCGACAGCGTCTTGACCTTGCGCCGGGGGTCGATGTCGATACCCGCAGACTTCAGCTTCTCGCCCACCTCGGCAAACATGCGCCGCGCCTGGATGACGCCGCCGCTGGCGGGAAAACGGCCGAGCCGCAGATTTTCCGCGACCGTCAGTTCGGGCACGAGCTGCAATTCCTGGTGGATGACGACGACGCCGGCGTGGAAAGCATCGCGCGTCGATGCGTAGCGCTGCGCCTGGCCGTCGATGCGGATTTCGCCGCTGTCGGCGTGCTGATCGCCGGAGAGGATGCGGATCAGCGTCGACTTGCCGGCGCCGTTCTCGCCCATCAGCCCGTGCACGGCACCCTTGGCGACGCCGAAGCTGACGTCCTGCAGGGCGCGCACGCCGGGATAGGTCTTCGATATGCCGGAGAATTCGAGAAACGACATGGGCGCGCTCCGCTGCGTCCGGCGGCGGACTTCAGGTCCACCGCCGGATACGTTGGACGAATTTACTCGATGCCGAGTTCCTGACGAACCTTCTGGTAGTCGTCGCGCTTGGCCAGCGCGCCGGCGGTCAGGATGAGCTTCTCGGGCTCCTTGTTGTTGGCGATCCACTCATACATGTTGACCGAGGTCTCGTAGCCGTGGCGCTTCGGCGAGATGATCACCGTGCCGACGAAGCCGGTGACATCGGCCTTCTTGAACTCGTTGATAGCCGAGTCCGCGCCGCCGATGCCGACGCCGATCATGCCGTCGGCCGGGATGCCGACGCTCTCCGAGGCGCGTACCGCGCCGAGCACGGCTTCGTCGTTGAGGCCGAACGCCACCCACTTCTTGATATCGGCATGGGCGTTGAGCACCACGGTCGCGGCGTTCAGCGCGGCTTCGGTGTCGGTCTTGGCCTGCGGCGCGTCGAAGATGTTGTCGGCCTTGAAGCCGTTGGCCTTCAGCACCGAGATGGCGCCCTCGACGCGGTCGACCGCGGTCGGCAGCTGGTCGTAGGAGACGCGGATCGCGCCGACCTCGTCCATGTTCCAGCCGCGCGCCTTGATCTCGTCGACGATCGCCTGGCCGACGGCCTCGCCGATCTTGGTGGCCGAGATGCCCATGTGCGGCACTTCTTCGATCGGGGCGCCATCGGCGTTGACCAGCCGGTCGTCCACGGTCATCAGCTTGAGGTTGTTGGCGGCCGCCTTGGCGACGATGCCGGGGCCGAGCTTGACGTCGGGGGTGCAGACGACAAAACCCTGCGCGCCCTGGGCGCCGAGATTGTCGATGGCCGACATCAGCTTCTCGCCGTCCTCGGCGCCGATCTTGACGAGGGTGAATCCCTTTTCCTTGGCGGCCTGGTCGGCGAACTTCCACTCGTCCTGGAACCAGGGCTCCTCCGGCTGTTTCACGATGAAGCCGATCTTGGTCTCCTGCGCATAGGCGGAGGCGATGGTGGTGACGGACAAAACAGCAAGCGCGCCGGCGACAAGCGCCGTCTTCAGCAGTCTCATGATTTCCTCCCAAAAGCCGCCGGGCAGCGCCCGGATGAGTGAACGCTACTGCGTTTCATCATACCAGTCAATTGCCTTGGTATGATGAATGGAGTAGCTTCTCCAAAACGGAGGAGCGTGCGACAGGGTGGTTTCGCCGTCGCGCGCAGAACAACAGACGGACCGGGGAGGAGCATCGATGCCGAGTGTCGTGGAGGGAGTGGACACGCCAGCGCGCCGACCGCGCGTCATGCCCGACGTGGTGCGTGCCATCGCCTCCGACGTGCTTTCCGGCCGCTATCCCCCGGGGTCCAGCCTGCCGCGTGAGAACGACCTCTGCACGGAATACGGCGTAAGCCGCACGGTCGTGCGCGAGGCGCTGAAGGTGCTGGCCGCCAAGGGGCTTGTGCTCAGCCGACCGCGCGTCGGCACGGTGGTGTGCGAGCGGGAGAACTGGAACATCATCGACCCGCAGCTGCTGGAGTGGCATGCGCCGGGCACGCTCGACCCGAAACTGTTCGACTCGATCCTGGAGACGCGGCGGGCGATCGAGCCGGTGGTCGCGGAACTGGCGGCCGAACGCGCCAGCCTGCGCGAGATCGCCGATCTCGAGGCGGCCTGGCAAGGCATGGCCAGCGCCGGCGCCGACGTCGCGCAGTTCTCGCGTTCCGACGCCATCTTCCACCAGGTGCTTTACGCTGCCTGCCACAACCCGATCTTCCGGCAGTTTGGCGGCTTGATCGACACTGCCCTGAAATTCGCGCTGGAGGTCACCGCCAACTCCGTCGACCGCCGCGACGAGGCGGTGAAGGTGCATTTCGGCGTGGTCGAGGCATTGCGCATGCGCGACGCCGCCGCCGCACGCAAGGCGGCCAACGATATCCTCGACCTTGCCGCGCGCGACCTTGAAAAGGCCAAGAGCCAGAAAAGCAAGGCGGCCCGCCAGCCCAAAGAGACGACCTTATGAAGATTACCGCGCTGAAGACATACATCGTGCCGCCGCGCTGGCTGTTCCTCAAGATCGAGACGGATGCCGGCGTCAGCGGCTGGGGCGAGCCGGTGGTCGAGGGCCGCGCCCTGACCGTCGAGGCGGCGGTACGGGAACTCGCGGACTATCTGATCGGCAAGGACCCACGGCGGATCGAGGACCACTGGACGGTGATGCATCGCGGCGGCTTCTATCGCGGCGGCGCCATCATGATGAGCGCCATTGCCGGCATCGACCAGGCTCTGTGGGACATCAAGGGCAAGGCGCTCGGCGTGCCGGTGCACGAGCTGCTCGGCGGCCGGCTGCGCGACAGCATCAAGGTCTATTCCTGGATCGGCGGCGACCGCCCCGCCGATGTCGCTGCCGGCGCTCGGGACGTGGTGGCGCGGGGCTTCACGGCGCTGAAGATGAACGGCACGGAGGAGCTGCAGATCGTCGACAGCCACGACAAGATCGACGCGGCGGTCGAGCGCGTCGCAGCGGTGCGGGCGGCGGTCGGGCCGAACATCGGCATTGCCGTGGACTTCCACGGCCGCGTGCACAGGCCGATGGCGAAAATGCTGGTCAAGGAGCTGGAGCCCTACCGGCTGATGTTCATCGAGGAGCCGGTGCTCAGCGAGAACCGCGAGGCGCTGAAGGAGATCGCTGCGCAGTCTTCGGCGCCGATCGCGCTCGGCGAACGGCTGTACAGTCGCTGGGACTTCAAGCATGTGTTCGCCGAGGGAGCGGTCGACATCATCCAGCCGGACCTGTCGCATGCCGGCGGCATAACCGAATGCCGCAAGATCGCGGCGATGGCCGAGGCCCACGACGTCGCGGTGGCGCCGCATTGCCCGCTCGGGCCGATCGCGCTCGCTGCCTGCCTGCAACTCGATGCGGTAACTTACAACGCCTTCATCCAGGAGCAGAGCCTCGGCATTCACTACAACGCCGCTAACGACCTGCTCGACTATGCCGCCAACAAGGACGTGTTCCGCTACCAGGACGGTTATGTCGCCATCCCCGACGGCCCCGGGCTGGGCGTGGAGATCGACGAGGCCTATGTCGAGGAACGCGCCAGGGAAGGCCACCGCTGGCGCAACCCGGTCTGGCGCCACAAGGACGGCTCGTTCGCGGAGTGGTGAACGGCCGGCCCGGCATGTTGGCCCCCGGTCGCGGCCCCGTGGTTATCGGGCTAGGACGGAAGCCGGGATTGCCGCGATACTAGGAATAATTTCCTTGCCTTTCATATAGGTCGGTGTCAGATTGCTGCCTGCTGATCGTGGACACGGATATGAAGGGCTATTCGGCGGCAGACCAGAAACATCACGAAACGCTTCGGCGCATCGTTGCCTTGCTGCTCGCGCTCGCCGGCCTTGCCGAGCGGGCGGCCTGCCGCTCCTGGCCCGTCCGCCGCGTCGTGCTGTGGCTGCTGCGTCGCGCCGAGCGTGTGACGCGGGCGTTCGCAGCGCAGGCCGGGGTTTTGCCGCTCCTTGCGACCGAGCGCCTCGTGCCCTGGCCGGGCGACGCTGGCGCTCTCGCAAGGCGGTTTCGTTCGCTTGCCGCCGCTTTCTCCGCATTGCTCCACCGGGCGCCGGCTGCGCTTGGCGGCGCCCGCCAGCCCGGCCCCGGCCGCCGCCGCCCGGATGCTGCCTGGCTCGACCACCTGCTGCTTGCGCTGCGGCCGCGCTTTGTCGACACATCATGATCGTCCGCGGCGACTGGCAGGAGGCAGGCTGAACGCCGGCCCGCGGATGCTCGACCTGAGCCCGCGGATCGCAGCTGTCTGGCTTCGCGCAAGCCGGCGGCCGGCAGCGATTGCGATTCGGATCGGTCGGCTTCCGCTCCAGGCTTTGAATCCCGCGCCGCTTCCTGTAAAGCGGGCAGCGAAATCCCCTGCGAGATACGGGCAAGCCATGGACAAGTTCACAAAGCTCACCGGCGTCGCCGCGCCATTGCCGATCGTCAATGTCGATACCGACATGATCATCCCCAAGGATTATCTCAAGACGATCAAGCGGACCGGGCTGGGCAAGGGGCTGTTCGCCGAGATGCGCTTCGCCGACGACGGTTCGGAGAACCCGGATTTCGTGCTCAACAAGCCGGCATACCGCGCCGCCCAGATTCTGGTCGCCGGCGACAATTTCGGCTGCGGCTCCAGTCGGGAGCACGCTCCGTGGGCGCTGCTCGACTTCGGCATCCGCTGCGTGATCTCCACCTCGTTCGCCGACATCTTCTACAACAACTGCTTCAAGAACGGCATCTTGCCGGTCACCGTCAGCCCGGAAGACTTGGACAAGCTGCTCGACGACGCCTCGCGCGGCGCCAACGCGACACTGACCGTCGACCTCGAAACCAAGGAAATCCGGGGGCCGGACGGCGGCGTGGTCAAGTTCGACCTCGACGACTTCCGCCGTCACTGCCTGCTCAACGGCCTCGACGACATTGGCCTGACGCTGGAAAAGGCGCCGGCGATCGCGAGCTACGAAAAGACCGCGGCGGCGGCGCGCCCCTGGGCCTGAACCGCCGGCGACAGCTAGGATGGGGAAGCAGCCCGTGCGCCAGCTCGTTTCCACGGGTTCGCCCTTCGAGAAGACGGCAGGCTACTCACGCGCCGTGGTTCAGGGCGACTGGTGTTTCGTCGCCGGCACGACCGGCTACGACTATGCCACCATGACGATGCCGGAGACGGTGGAGGAGCAGGCACGCAACTGCCTGGCCACCATCGGCAAGGCGCTGGCCGACGGCGGCTTTGCCTTAGCCGACGTGGTGCGAGCGCGCTATTACGTCACCGACCGCGGCTACGTGAAGAAGGTCTATCCGATCCTCGGCGAGACCTTTGGCGAGATCCGCCCGGCTGCAACCATGATCGTGTGCGAGCTGGCCGAGCCGGAAATGAAGATCGAGATCGAGGTGACGGCATTGAGGCGCGGCTGAACACAGCCTGCCATCCGAATCCCGAACCGGTGGCCGTCAGCGCTCGAATCGCGGTGCGATCTGCTCTATGCGCTCAACCAGCGCAAGAAAGTCCGCCTGGATACGCCGGTACAGGATCACCGCGACGTCGGGATACTCCTCCAGGATACGCCGGAACATTTTGCGGCTGAGCCGCAGCAGTTCGGCATCGGCAGTCGCCTCCGCGCTGGTCAGTCGGCGGGTGTCGGCGATCAGCGCCAGTTCGCCTACCATCGCGCCCGGCCCGGCTGTCCCCACCGGCAGGCGATCGGTATCGTCTTCCCGGAACAGGTTGATCGAGCCCGATACCACGAGGTAGGCGGCGTCGGCCTCGTCTTCCTCGCGGAACAGCCGGCGATGCGCCGGCAGGCTGATCTGCTCGGCGCCGAAGGCGAGCAGCCGCAATTGTTCGGCCGTGAAGCCGTCGAACAGCCTCACGCCGGACAGGATGCGAATATCGTCATCCAGCGCCATCCGGTCCCCGATTGATGGCCGGCTCTCTCCCCCGAGGCGGCCCCCACCGCCTCCTCCGGTCAGGGAACCAGCTTGTAACCGCCGCTTTCTGTCACAAGAATTTCCGCATTGGAAGGATCGCGCTCGATCTTCTGGCGCAGGCGGTAGACATGCGTCTCCAGCGTATGGGTGGTCACGCCCGAGTTGTAGCCCCACACCTCCTCGAGCAGGATGTCTCGGGTCACCACCTTTTCGCCTGCCCGGTAGAGATATTTTATGATCGAGGCTTCCTTCTCGGTCAGCCTGACCTTCGAGCCTTTCTGGTCGAGCAGCAGCTTCTGGCTCGGCTTGAAGGTATAGGGGCCGACGGAGAAGGTCGCGTCCTCGCTCTGCTCATGCTGGCGCAGTTGCGCGCGGATGCGGGCGAGCAGCACCGCGAAGCGAAACGGTTTGGTCACGTAGTCGTTGGCGCCGGCTTCCAGTCCGAGGATGGTATCGGAATCGGTGTCGTGGCCGGTCAGCATGATGATCGGCGCCTTGTATCCGCCCTTGCGCAGCAGCTTCACCGCCTCGCGCCCGTCCATGTCGGGCAGGCCGACGTCCATGATCAGCAGGTCGACCATGCCGCCGCGCGCCGTGGCGACGCCCTTGGCGGCGGTAGCTTCCTGCAACACGTCGAATTCCTCATAGAGCGACAGCTGCTCGACGAGTGTGGCCCGGAGGTCGTCATCGTCGTCGACGATCAGGATGGTCCGTGATGTCATGGTCGTTCCGTTTTCCTGCAGTTCCGTGTTGACCGTTGCCCGTTTATGCGGAACCTCCCCCTCGTAACCAGACCGCTCACGGTGATTTGTCGGCGCATGCGATCATACTCCAAAAAACGTGAGCGCAAGCGGACATTTGCGGGCAAGGGCGGAAGCCTGTCGCGCCTGGTGGTGCGCCAGCGTCCCGGCGTGCCGACGCAGGGGCTGCTGAGCGCCGGCGGCGCGGTGTTTCAATGCGCTCTCGGACGCGGCGGCATCTCCGCCAGCAAGCGCGAGGGCGACGGCGCCACCCCCCTGGCACGCATGCGCCTGATCTCCGGCTATTTCCGCAGCGACCATGTTGACGCCGGCCGCACCCTTCTGCCGATGGCGGCGATCTCGGCCGATCTCGGCTGGTGCGAGGTTCCGGACGACCGCAACTATAACCGGCCAGTCAAGCTGCCCTACCCGGTCAGCCACGAGACGATGCGGCGCGCCGATCGCCTCTACGATTTCTGCATCGTGCTCGACTGGAACATGTCTCCGCGTATGCGCGGTCGCGGCAGCGCCATCTTCTTTCACCTGGCTCGTCCCGGCTTTTCGCCGACGCAAGGCTGCGTGGCAGTGACCCGGCAGGTGATGGCGCGGCTGCTGCCCCGGCTTTCGTCGCGCACCGTGCTGGAGGTGCGGCGCTGACCGGCGCGAAATTCCTCAAGGACTGAAGATCAGCACCAGGAACACGAAAAACACCGACAGGTGCACCGCGCCCTCCAGCATTGTCGTGCGCGTCCCGGTGAAGGTCAGCGTCGACAGCAGCAACGTCATCGCCAGGATGACCATGTTTGTGTTGGAGAGCCCGAGGACCACCGGCTGGCCCGTCAGCAGACCGATGCCCAGGACCGCCGGCACCGTCAGTCCGAGCGTCGATGCGGCGGCGCCCAGGCACAAATTGATTGCGCGCTGCATCTGGTTGGCGTTGATCGCTCGCAGGGCCGCGATGCATTCGGGCGTGAACACCACCATGGCGATCAGGATGCCGCCCAGCGCCGCCGGCGCGCCCAGCCGCGCGATACCGTAGTCCAGCATTGTCGCCAGGCTCTTGGCCAGGATCACGATCGGCAGGATGTTGGCGAGCAGCAGCACGACATGGATGACATTGGAGCCGCCTTCCGGCGCATGGTGCGCGGCGTCGGCCGCCTCGGTCTCCTGGTTATCCTTTTCGTCCACCGGCTCCTTGAAGAAGCCGCTGTGCCGCCCGGTCTGCAGGATCAGGAACGCGCCGTAGAGTCCGATCGTGAACAGCGAGAACATCACCGCTTGCGGGGTGCTCAGCGTGCCATCGTTCGTCGAGGTAGTGAAGTTGGGCAGGATAAGGGGAATGACAGTCAGCGGAATGATGACCGCGAGATAGGAGGCCGCGCCCTTGAGATTGTAGCGTTGCGAAAAATGCCTGAACCCGCCGATCAGCAAGCCGAACCCGACCACCCCGTTCAGCACGATCATCAGCACCGCGAACATCGTGTCGCGGCCCAGCGTCGGAGCCCCCTTCGCCCCAAGCATGACCGCCGAGATCAGGGCAACCTCGATGATCACGATCGCCAGCGTGAGGATCAGCGTGCCGTAGGGTTCGCCGAGACGATGCGCCAGCTCTTCCGCCTCGTGGACGACGCCGAAGGCCGACCAGAAGATCACGCCAAGCAGCCATGCAAACACCAGCAGCGACGGCACCATCGCCCCGAGCTGACCGAGCAGCTGCGCACCGAAAAACTGGAAGGCCACCATCGTGGCCCAGGAGACGACAAGACGAAGGATCATCGATTTCTGCATGGCCCATATAAAGCCAGACATTGCCTTGCGCACGCTGGAAATGTGGCACTTCCACCCCTGCGACACCGACGCCGCCTGCCGTGGGCGTGCTGCGTAAGAAAGCTCTCTTTCAACCCTGCCCGGAAGGGAGCGTATACGATCACCCCGGCGGTACACCCGGACGCGCGAGACGTCCTCCGCTTCCGCGTCATCGCGCCAAAAAATCCCAAGACGATCAGGCCGCTAGGGGTGAGGCTGGCTTGAATCGTCTGCACGGCCCGCTAAAGTCGCGCAAATGCCGTCGAACACAAAATGGCGGCCGTCCAGGAGCGTGTCATGACCCGTCTGAAGTTTGCCCTGGCCGCACTGGCGGCCGTCCTGCTGTTTCCATTTGCGGCCTACGCACAGGCCGTGCCCGACCTCGGCGGCAAGAAGGTCGTGGTCGTCACCGAGAACGCCTATTTCCCGCTGCAGTTCGTCGACCCGGCGACCGGCAAGCCAGTCGGGTGGGAATATGACGCGATGGAAGCGCTGTCAAAGAAGCTCAACTTCACCGTCGAGTACCAGAACACCTCCTGGGACGCGATGATCCAGGCTGTGTCCGACAAGCAGTATGACCTCGGCATGACCGGCATCACCATCAAGGACGACCGCAAGGAAAAGGTCGACTTCTCCGACCCCTATATGCTGTCCGAAATCTTCATGCTGGTGCGCGGCGACGAGAGCCGCTTCACCGACGCCAAGGGTTTCGCCGCCGACGACAAGCTGCTCGTCGGCGCGCAGGCCGGCACCTCACCCTTCTACGTCGCCGTCTACAACGTGCTCGACGGCAACGAGCAGAACCCGCGCATCAAGCTGATGGACACCTTCGCCTCAACCGTGGCGGCGCTTCAAGCCGGCGACGTCGACCTGGTGCTCACCGACAGCGCCGCCGGCAAGGCGCTGTCGGCCAATTCCGGCGGCAAGCTCAAGCTGATCGGCGAACCGCTGCAGGCGGAAGAGTTCGGCTTCATCTTCCCCAAGGGCTCCGATCTCGTCGCGCCGATCAACGCGGGCATAGCCGCGCTCAAGGCCGACGGCACGCTCGACCGGCTCACTCAGAAGTGGTTCGTCGACTACAAGCCGTAAGCATCCGCACCGACCCGGCGGGCCCGATCTTGGATGAAATACCGGTAGGAGGCGTCGCGGCTGGTCGAAATCGGGCGCGTGGCATCAGCCACACCGATTTCCCCTATTGGCTGGTCGCCCTGGTGCTGATGGCGATCGCCGCGGCGATCGCCATAGCCGCCAGTGATCTCTACACGCAGATATTCATGACGGTGGTCCAGGGTACCTGGATCACCATCTATGTGACGGTCGTTGGTTTCACGCTGGCATCGCTGCTCGGCATGGGTCTTGCGCTCATGTCATTGTCGGGATCGATCTGGCTGCGCCAGATCGCTCGGTTTTACGTCGAGATCTGCCGCGGCATCCCGTTCCTCGTCCTGCTGTTCTGGATTGCCTTTGCCGGCGTTCCGGCTTTCGTGGCGTTGTGGAACACGATCATGACGCCGCTGCGCGACGCAGGCATCGTCGGGGAATTGCTGGTGCGCGACGTGTCGCTGCTGTGGCGCGCAGTCATTGCGCTGACGCTCGGCTACGGCGCCTTTATCGCCGAAGTGTTCCGCGCCGGCATCCAGTCGGTCGACACCGGCCAGATCGAAGCCGCGAAAGCGCTCGGCCTGTCGCGCTGGCAGCGCTTCCGCTTCGTCGTCTTCCCGCAGGCGATGCGGGTGATCCTGCCGCCGCTCGGCAACGACTTCGTCACGATGGTCAAGGATTCCTCGTTCGTCTCGGTGCTCGGCGTCGCCGACATCACGCAGATGGGCAAGATCTACTCTGCCGGCTCGTTCCGCTTCTTCGAGACCTATTCGATCGTCGCCTACATCTACCTGCTGCTTACCGTCAGCCTGTCGCTGGCATTGCGCCAGCTCGAGGCGTGGCTGAGGCGTTCGCAGCGGTGATCGGGTGCCTCGCAGAAAGACGCAACGTCGCGGTTTTCTACCGAATGAGGTATGCCGCCCCTCAGCCAGAAAGCCGTGACGAAGGGCCATACCGTGCAGAACGCAGACAATTCCGCCGACCTCGATGCGCGACCTGCGATCGACGCTGGCCGACTCGACGGCATCATCGCCTTCATCCAGGAGGCGGAGCGGCTGAAGGACACGCTGCGCAGCGGCATCACCCGGAAGGGGCGGGCCGAAAGCACGGCCGAGCACAGCTGGCGGCTCGCGCTTCTGGCGCTTCTATTCGACACGGAACTGGCTGGGCTTGACCGGCACCGGCTGCTGAAACTGTGCCTGGTGCACGACCTCGGCGAGGCGATCTCCGGCGACGTGCCGGCAATCCACCAGGAGGCCGGCGACAACCGCGCCGAACGCGAGCGTGCCGACCTGACACAGCTTTGCGCGCCTTTGCCGGACGATCTGCGCCGGGAGATGCTGGCGCTGTGGGACGAATACAATGAAGCGGCGACGCCGGAGGCGGTCATGGCGAAGGGTTTCGACAAGCTCGAAACCATGCTGCAACACCTGATCGGCAAGAACGCACCGGACTTCGACTACGCGTTCAATCTCGGCTACGGCTTGGCGCAGACTAGCCGACATCCGTTGCTCAGGCAGATCCGGGCGTCGGTGGATGCCGGCACGCGGGCGCAGGCAAGCAAAGGCGGATGATCGCGTTGGACCGTGTGCTTGGCGAGCTTCTATGCTAAGCTGTCTGCGATATGAAACGATCCAGAAAGGCGAAGCTACCCGTCGACACGCTGCGCATCACGACGCTGGACGAGAGTTCGGGTCGCTGTGATTGCTGCGGCAAGGAAAGCCGCTGTGTCTGGGGTCTCGTCGACGACGAGGACGGGCCGCTCGCCGCATATTGGATGCACTGGACGGAAGGCCATCTGGAAGAGACAGGAGCCAACCTCGATCTCGCGCTGGGTCAATGGGGCGAAGGCACCTCGCCCGCCGATCGCTTCTCCGTCTCGCTGCTTTACCGCCAACAGGCCGATGGCAGCAACGGCATGATGGTCATCGACGCCACCGACCGCGTGGATGACATCGTGGTGCGTACGGCGCTGGCCCGGCATGAGGTGATCGGAGCACCGCTGGCCGCCCAGGTCTTTACCATCGTCGACGCGATCTTCGATCAGGACCGCCGCTTCTTCTAATTGCTGGACCGGTTGTTGCCGGCGCGCCCGACACGCCATAGCTTGCCGGGCATGGCGACGTCGAAGCTGCGGACCTATCGCGAAAAGCGGGATTTTTCTAAGACGCGCGAGCCGGCCGGCGGCGGCGCGGCGGCCAGCGGCAACCGTTTCGTCGTGCACAAGCACCATGCCACGGCCGACCACTACGATCTCCGGCTGGAACTCGACGGCGTGCTGAAGAGCTGGGCGGTGCCGAAAGGCCCGTCGCTCAACCCGGCCGACAAGCGGCTGGCGGTCGAGACCGAGGACCACCCGCTCGAATACATCGACTACGAGGGCGTCATCCCCGAAGGCCAGTATGGCGGCGGGCCGATGATCATCTGGGACGCCGGCGTGTGGGCGCCGATGGAGGACGCCAACGCGGCACTTGAAAAAGGGGCGTTCAAGTTCCGGCTTTCCGGCGAGAAACTCAACGGCGGCTGGATGCTGGCGCGGCTGAAACCCAAACCCGGCGAAGGCAAACGCAACTGGCTGCTGTTCAAGGAGCATGATCCGGCCGCCGACACCGAGCTAGACATCTTGGAAGCACGGCCGGAAAGCGTGAAGACGGGGCGGCGCATCGAGGAGCTGGTGGCGCCGCCACCCGAACCAGCCGCGGCCCGGCAAAAGATGCTGCGGCCCGGAAAACTCGCCGGCGCGGTGCGGGCGGACATGCCGGCCCGCATCGAGCCACAGCTGGCGACGACCCTGGCGCGGCCGCCGCGCGACGGCGACTGGCTGCACGAGATCAAGTTCGACGGCTACCGCACGATGGTGCACATCGCCGACGGCATTGCCACGCTGATCACCCGCAGCGGCCTCGACTGGACCAAGCGTTATCGCGACATCGTCGGCGCGTTTTCCGCGCTGCCCTGCAAACAGGCTGTCATCGACGGCGAGATCGTCGTGCTCGACGACAAGGGCATCAGCCGTTTTTCCCTGCTGCAGGAGGCGCTTTCGGCCGGCGACAGCCACAGGCTGACGTTCTTCGGCTTCGACCTGCTTTACCTCGACGGCTGGGATCTCACCGGCGTGGCGCTCGGCCAACGCAAGCGGCAGCTCGCTGCGCTCTTCTCCGGGCATGCCGGCGGGCGTTCGCCGCTGCATGTCAGCGACCATGTCGACGGCGACGGGCAGGCCCTCTACGATCGCGCTGCCGAGCTCGGACTGGAAGGCATAGTCTCGAAGCGGGCGACGGCGCTCTACACGCCCGGTCGTTCGCACAGCTGGACCAAGGTCAAGGCGTTGCAGACCGGCGACTTCGTCATCGCCGGCTTTACCATGTCGGAGCGGGCGGAGGGGCTGGCGGCGCTCGGCCTCGCCGAATGGGTCGACGGCGAACTGCAATATCGCGGCAAGGTCGGCACCGGCTTCGACGCCGACACGCTGCCGCGGCTCTATGCCCGGCTCGAGCCGCTCCGGGCCGGCGCGGAAAAGCTCGACGGCATGCCGAAGGACATCCTGCCGGTGCGCCCGGTGCTGACGGCACGCATCCACTATGCCAACCGCACCGCCGACAACGCGCTGCGCCACGCCGTGTTCAAGGGCCTGCGCGAGGCAGAGCTGTCGGCCACCGAACCGAACGAGCGCAAGCGGCTGATCTCCGACGCCGACCTCGCCACCATCTGGGTGACCAACCCGACGCGGCGGCTATTCGGCAAATCCGGGCCGACCAAACTCGACATCGCCGTCTATTACGCGGCCGTGGGCGACTTCATGCTGCCGCATTTGTTCGGCCGGCCGGTGTCGCTGGTGCGCTGCCCTTCCGGCCGGGCGCAGGACTGTTTTTTCCAGCGCCATGCCTTCGCCGGGATGCCGCCGACGCTGGCGAGCTTCGACACCAAGAACTCGGAAGGCGAGGTCAAGGGTTACATCGCCGTCGAGGACGTCAAGGGTTTTCTGGCGCTGGCGCAGTTCGGCGTTGTCGAGTTCCATGTCTGGGGCGCGCTGCGCAGATATCTCGACAAGCCCGACCGCGTGGTGTTCGACCTCGACCCCGGCGAAGGCATCGCATGGCGCGAGGTGGTCGAGGCGGCGGTGCATGTCGGCGCCACCTTGCGCGACATGGGGCTGGAGCCGTTCGTGAAAACCTCGGGCGGCAAGGGCATCCATGTCGTGGTGCCGGTGACCCGCAAGCTCGGCTGGCGGCCGTTCCACCAGGCGGCGAGCGACATCTCCGCGGCGATCACCGCGACGGCGCCGGACACCTTCACCACGGTGATGGGCAAGGAGAACCGCAAGAAGCGGATTTTCATCGACTTTCACCGCAACGCCCGCAGCGCGACGGCGGTCGCGGCCTACTCGCTGCGCGGCCGCGCGCACATGCCCGTCTCTACCCCGCTGCGCTGGACGGACCTGGAGTCCATCGACGCTCCCGAGGATTTGAACTATTCTTCAGTGCCGGGTCTTGTTGCGACGACGGGCGATCCTTGGGCGGACATTAACGACTTTGCCCGACAATTGCCGGCGCCTTCGCAGGTCAAGAGGCAAGAGTAGCGTCGCGTAGGAGACGGGAATGGCGCCAAGGGCGAGTTGGAAGGGATATCTCAAGCTCAGTCTGGTGAGCTGTCCGGTCAGGCTATATCCGGCGACCAGTTCGAGCGAACGCATCAGCTTCAACCAGTTGCACAAGAAGACGCACAACCGCATCAACATGAAGCCGGTCGATCCGGAACTCGGGCTGGTCGAGCGCTCCGACCTCGTCAAGGGCTACGAATACGAGGACAAGAAATACATCATCATCGATGAGACCGACCTCGATGCGGTACGCATCGAGTCCAACCATACGATGGCGATCGAAGCCTTCGTCGACGAAGGCTCGGTCGACGTCATCTACCAGGACGCGCCCTATTATCTGGCGCCGGACGGGGCGATGGCGGAGGAAACCTTCATCGTGCTGCGCGAGGCGCTACGCAAGACCGGCAAGCTGGCGATCGCCCGGCTGGTGCTGTCGAGCCGCGAGCGGGTGATCACCATCGGCGCGCGCGACACCGGCATGTTCGTCTGCACCTTGCGCAACCCGAGCGAGGTGCGCGGCACCGCCGAATATTTCGGCAACATCCCGGTGGGCAAGCCGGACGCCGAGATGCTGCAGCTCGCCGAGGCGCTGATCCAGCAGAAGCTGACGACGTTCGATCCGAAGAACTACGAGGATCGCTACGAGGCGGCGCTGATGAACATGATCCGCGAGAAGCTGAAGGGCCACAAGCCGATCATCGCGGCGGCGCCCGAGCGCGGCAACGTCATCAACCTGATGGATGCGCTGAAGGCGAGCCTCGGCCAGACAAAACCGCCGGCCAAGAGCAAGACCAAGGCGGAACCCGCCGCCGAGAAACCCGCTGCGAAAGTGGCGGCCGCCGGCGGTGGCAGGCCGGCGACGGCCGACGGCAAGCCGGCGGCGAAGAGCAAGAAGTGACGGCGGCGCGCGGAAAGACCATCGGCCTGATCGGCGGGCTGTCGGCCTTTCCGCGCCGGCTGGCGGTGCGCGAGGTGGCGCGCCAGGGCGGCCGGCTGCTGCGCGGCATCACCCGCAGCACCACGCATCTCGTCTTCGGCAGGGCGCTGCTTGCAAGAGCGGACGTGCAGGCGATCGAAGCACGCTACGATGCCGGCCTTGCCGGCCGCCGCATGCTTCTCGGCGAGAACGGCTTTTTGCGACTGCTCGGCCTGAAGGCGAAGGCCGAGGCCGGCGCGCTGTCGGCGCAGTCGCTGCGCGAGCAGTCGCGGCTGTCCGAGCGCGATTTCGCTTTGCTGGCGCTATTCGATGCGTTCGAGCACGATGGGGAGCCGTTCTCCTTTCGCGACCTCATTCTAGCCAAGAAATACGCCGGCCTGCTGGCGGGCGGCGCGACCTGGGCGTCGATCGTCCGCTCCATCCACCGGGTCGGGCCGGTGACCTCGCTGACGGCGCTGACGCTGCATGTCGAGGATGGCGACGCCATCTACGCCCGCCACCGCGAGGGACTGAGCGAGCTCGACGGGCAATGGCTGCTGCCGATGGAGCCGACGAACGACGCCGAGGTCGAGGATCTGTTCGAGCAGGCTGAAGTGGCCGAGGCGATGGAACGGTATGCGGAGGCGGCGGAGCTCTACCGGCGCTGCCTGGCGCTCGACCCGGACGACGCCATCGCCGCTTTCAACCGCGCCAACTGCTTGCGCGCCCATGGCGACGCGGCGGGGGCCATGCACGGCTACCTGCTCGCCGTAAAGCTCGATCCCAAGCTTGCCGAGGCCTGGTTCAACCTCGCCGGGCTTGCACGCGACGGCGGCCAGCCGGAATCGGCGCGCCGCCATTTCCTCGCCGCGATCAATCTCGACGCCGGCTACGGCGACCCCGTCTACAACCTCGCCGCACTCGAATACGACGCCGGCAATCTGGTCGAGGCGCGGCGGCTGTGGTCGCGCTACCTCGAACTGGACGATCGCACGCAATGGGCGCGCATCGCGGCGCGCGGCATCCAGTACGTCGATCTTCACCTGGCGCAGCGAAACGCCGGATGACGCACTTCCTGTTCGACGGGCCGGAGGATGCGGCGGTCACCATCCTGCTTGCCCACGGCGCCGGCGCGCCGATGGATTCGGCGTCGCTGACGGCAACCGCCAAGGCGCTTGCGGCGGCGGGACTACGCGTCGCCCGTTTCGAGTTCGGCTATATGGCGAGCCGCCGCACCGGCGAGGGCCGAAAACCGCCGCCGCGCGCCGAGACCGTAAAACCCGAGTACATCGCGGCGGTCGGGGCACTGGCGGCGACAGGACCTCTGGTGATCGGCGGCAGGTCGATGGGCGGGCGCGTCGCCAGCATGGTCGCCGACGAACTGTTCGCGGCGGGAAGGATCGCCGGGCTGCTCTGCCTCGGCTACCCCTTCCATCCGCCCGGCAAGCCGGAGCAACTGCGAACCAGACATCTCGCCGACCTGCAGACGCCGACTCTGATCTGCCAGGGCACGCGCGATGAATTCGGCACGCGCGACGAGGTCGCGGGTTACGCGTTGTCCGACCGCATCGAACTGCTGTGGCTGGAGGACGGCGACCACGACCTGAAGCCGCGCAAGAGCGTTTCCGGCTTTTCGGCGGCCGACCACCTCAATACCGTCGCCAGCACCGTGGCAGGCTGGACCGCGCGGATCGTGCGCTGACCCGCCCGGCATGAAGATCGCTACCTTCAACGTCAACAACGTCAACAGGCGGCTGGACAATCTGCGCGCCTGGCTGGCCGAGGCGGAACCGGACGTCGTCTGCCTGCAGGAGTTGAAGGCGACCGACCGGCAGTTTCCGGCGAGCGCGCTTGCCGATGCCGGCTACGGCGCCGTCTGGCGCGGCCAGTCGACCTGGAACGGTGTCGCCATCCTCGCGCGCGGCGCCGAGCCGGTGATGACCCGCGATGCGCTGCCGGGCGACCCCTCCGACGACCAGAGCCGCTACATCGAGGCGGCGGTGGCCGGCATCATCGTCGGTTGCCTCTACGCCCCCAACGGCAACCCGCAGCCCGGGCCGAAATTTTCGTACAAGCTCGCCTGGCACGAGCGCTTTCGCCAACACGCGCAAGGGCTGCTAGACACAAAACTGCCGGTCGTGCTGGCCGGCGACTACAATATCGTGCCCGAGGCGCGCGACATCTACGAAACGAACTCCTACGACGACAACGCGCTGGTGCAGCCGGAGAGCAGGGCAGCGTTCCGGCAGCTGCTCGACCAGGGCTGGCTGGACGCCCTGCGAAAGGTCCGGCCCGACGGGCCGCTCTACACGTTCTGGGACTATCGACGGCAGCGCTGGGAGCGGGATGCCGGCCTGCGCCTCGACCACATCCTGCTCAGCCGCAAGCTGGCGCGCCGGCTTGCGGCTGCCGGTATCGAGAGGGAGGTTCGCGACCGGGAAGGCGCGAGCGACCATGCACCCGTCTGGGTACAGCTCAAGATGTAGGAGGGTCGACTCGACCGATTTTCTTGCGGGATCGAATATAAAGCAGTTGTGGCCATATGCCTGATAAACACGTTGCTGCTTCCGGCAAAAACAAGTAGGTTTTCGTCTATCCGAAGCCGAAATGAATCGGGGGTCTTATGGCGTTGTTTGGTTTCAAGACGCGAAGCCCCAATCGCGACCGGGAAACTGACCGTCTGCGCTACCGCAAGCTACTCGATACGATTGGCGAACTGATCGACCAGATCGAACGGGAAAGAACCGGGCTGGCGGCACGTTACGAGCGTGTGGCCGAAAATGCGGCCTTTTCGCAAGAAGCGATGGAGAACGAGGGTCGCCAGTCGATGTCCGCGCAGGTGGACGAACTGACCAGCACGATGATGCGCTGCAGGGAGCGCCTGTCGGCCCTGCAGGACCAACGCGGCTTCTTCGAAACGCTGCTGCACACCGTTGACGAGCGCGTCAGGAATCAAACGTTGCTGCCGGCAGGGACCTCAGCCAAATAGATTGCCCCTGCTGACTGATCGGCCAGCGACGTCGCTTGGCGGCGTTACGTCGACGGAACGGCCTCGTGTTTCCAATTTTCGCCGCCGAGACGGCACCATCTTTAGGGTTGGCGCCTTACGTCCACCCTCGGCCTACCTGGCTGCGGGCACGCGCCGGAGGCGTTTGAAGCGCTTGGAGTAGGTCTCGGCGGGGGCTCAAGCAAGCCCGAACACCTCTATCGGTTCCTCCAACCCCTTCGCCGTATGTTTACCGCAAGTGCGAAGTTGCTCGCCGGGGAATCCGTCGGCGAACGCGGCGCTGACTAAAATCGGCTGATCGATCACGCGGGTCAGCCCTTCGATGCGAAAGGCGATGTTGACGTCATCGCCGAGTGCGGTGTTTACGCCCTTGCCCATCGCGCCGACGGCGGCCCTGCCGACATGCAGGCCTATGCGGCAATCCAGCCCGGCGCCGTAGCGATCGTTCAACAGCCGGCGAGTTGGCGAGGCGGGTACCGTCTCCACCGCCCGCAGCGTCTCGGCTGCCCTTAGCGCGCTGATGCGGATATCATGATCCACTCCATGCCAGTAGGCGAACACGCCGTCACCGATGAAGGCATCAATGGTAGCGCCATGGCGCTTCAGGATGGCGTCGCAGTCCGCGTACCACTCACGCAGCAGTTCGGCGACCTCGCCGGCGGAAAGCCGTGCGCAGATTGCGGTAAAGCCCTTGAGGTCACCCACCAAGATAGTCACCGGCACCGGCTGCAACGGTTGTGGCTCAAGCCGGGCGATCCGCGTCTTTTCCTCGCTCCGGTTCGAGGTCTCGGCTTGGCCGCTCTCTTCGAACATCAGGACGACGCTGCCCAGCTGGACCTTGTCGCCGTTACGCAACACGCGTGTCGCCGTCAGCGCCAACCCGTTGACGAAGGTGCCGTTGGCGCTACCGAGGTCGGTGATCCAGAATACGGCATGTTCGTGGCGAATCGCTGCATGCTGACGTGACACGCTGGCGTCGGTGAGCCGGACGGCTACGCCTTCGCCGCGGCCGATCAGCGAGACGTCGCCAAGCCGATGCAATTCACCCGTCGCGATATTGCGTATTGCCGCATGCATGTTCAGTTCCCGCCCGTCTCGTCGGTTCGCTTAAGTATGCATCCGTAATCGAGCCAGTGCCTTCGGAATGCAGAAATGCACAAAGTCGAGCAATCATAAAGTACGTCGCCTCACGCAAGACATGCTTGAGCCGATTGACCTTCCAGCGCTACTATGGGCGGCTTTGCCTCGACCGTCCAGCATCACGAACCGGCGCAACCGCCGGTTCGTATTTGTCGTTGCCGCGTCGCGGCTGTAGCTTAGCATGAGAAGCGGGTGGCAAAGCGAAGCAGCGCTCCCGCGTCACCGCCGATCCAAGGAGGCCGCATGCCTGCACGACCAAGGTTGGACGTCGACAAGAGCCTCCACTCCATCGTCGCCCTTCAGGCGACCGTCCCGGATGACGGCTTTACCGCCGAGACGCTCGGCACCGAACGGGGCGGCAGCGGCGTCGTCATTCGCGACAGCGGCCTGGTGCTGACCATCGGCTACCTGATCGCCGAGGCCGAGACCATCTGGCTGACCACGGCGGGCGGGCGCGTCGTGCCGGGACACGCGGTCGCCTACGACCAGGAAACCGGGTTCGGGCTGGTGCAGGCGCTCGGCCGCCTCGACCTGCCGGCGATCGATCTGGGTGATTCTACCCGGGCCAAGGTGGGGGACGGGGTGGTGCTCGCCGGCGGCGGCACGCGTGCAGTACGCGCCAAGATCGTCAGCAAGCAGGAATTCGCCGGCTACTGGGAGTATCTGCTCGACGAGGCGATTTTCACTGCGCCGGCGCACCCGATGTGGGGCGGCGCCGGACTCGTCGGTGCCGACGGCAGGCTGCTTGGCATAGGCTCGCTGCTTTTGCAGACGGCAAGCCGTGGTGTCACCCAGGACATCAACATGATCGTACCGATCAGCCTGTTGCCGCCGATCCTCGACGACCTGCTTGTGCACGGTCATGTCAGCAGGCCATCGCGACCCTGGCTGGGCCTGTTCTCGACGGAAAGCAACGGTTCGGTCATCGTTGCCAGCGTCGATCAACGCGGCCCGGCCGCCGCGGCCGGCCTGCGCGAAGGCGATGTCATTTCCGATGTACGCAATCTGGCCATCGACGGACTGGCCGATTTCTACCGCAAGGTGTGGGACAGCGGACCCGCCGGCACCGAAATACCCATCCGTATCATCCGAGACAAACGTGAGGCGTGGCTGCGGATCCGTTCGGCCGACCGGCGCAGCCTGTTGAAGAAACCCCGCCTGCAGTAGCGCGGGACCCTGCCGGCACCGGGTTTGTGGAACGCTGCTTCCTCAGCAATGCTCCCCGCCGGTCAACGGCTTCACCGGTGCCGCTCGGATGCCGGCCAGCACCAGTTCGATCGACCGGTCGACATAGGCGTCGCGGTCGCCGAACGGGTATTTCGGGAAGCTGATCAGCAGCGACACGGTGCCGTGGCCGACCGTCCAGATCAGCGTGGAAATGGCGAAAACGTCACCGGCAAGCACGCCCGTCTCGACGCAGGTCCGCACGCGCTCGAGCAGCAGCTGCAGCGCCGGATTCTCGTTGTGGAGCGCGTCGGGGTCCTTGTCGGACAGGCTGGCCGGGTCGTGCGTCATGAACACGGTGCGGTATTCGTTCGGGTTGTCGAAAGCGAATGCGGCATACTCTTTCATCAAGGAGCGCAGCCCGGCGAGCGGATCGGCCGGGGCGTTGCGCTGCATGCGCTTTGCCAGCTGCGCGAAGGCATCCTGCGCCAGGGCGAACAGGATCGCATGCTTGTCGGGAAAATAGGAATAGACCGACATCGGCGCGTAACCTACAGCGGCCGCCAGCTTGCGGATGGTCAGGCCGTCATAGCCATCCTGCTTGACCAATGTGTGAGCGGCCTCGATCAGCTCGGCCCGCATTTCCGCCTTCTGCAACTCCCTGCGCCGCTTCGCCGATCCAGTCATGAGTCGCCTCCCCACAAAAGACTATACAGTGTACGAAAATGCTTCAACGGCTATCGGGTTGCACGGTGCGTGGTTTTGGACTTCAACGTTGATGATGATCGGGAATCAGGCGCATGAGCGGCGAAACCAGTCTCCAGCTGTTGCTTGGCGGCATGCGTCCCATGCTTCAGCCCGGCATCTTCGTGTTCTGCACCGTGCCGGCTGGCTACGAGCTGCCGCCGGGTCTCGATCCATTGATGATGTTTCGCGAGCGAGAGGGCCGCACGCTGATCTTGTCCGAGGCCGAGGCTCTTCGGGCCGGTCTCGCCACAGCCTTCCGCTGCCAGATGATCACGCTCGAAATCCACTCTTCCCTGGAGGCGGTCGGCTTCCTCGCCGCGATCACCACGCGACTCGCCGCCGCGGGTATGGGCGTCAACCCGGTCTCGGCCTATTTTCACGACCACCTGTTCGTGCCGACGGAGCGGGCAGGGGAGGCGATGCGGATCCTGGAAGAGATGGCGCAAGCCGTGCAGGCAGGACAGGCATAATGCCATGAACTGGGACGACGTGCGCATCTTCCTGGCGGTTGCCCGTGCCGGCCAGATTCTCGGAGCGGCGAGGCGGTTAGACCTGAACCACGCGACGGTGTCGCGCCGCGTAGCGGCACTGGAGGAGGCGCTGCGGACAAAGCTGTTTCGCCGGCTCACAACCGGCAGCGAACTGACGCCGGCCGGCGAACGTTTCCTGGTGGTGGCCGAGCGCATGGAGGCCGACATGATCTCGGCGCGCGCCGAGATCGCCGGCGAAGGCGACACGGTGTCCGGCACCGTGCGCATCGGTGCGCCGGACGGTTTTGGCGTCGCTTTCCTGGCGCCGCGGCTCGGCGTGCTTGCGGAAAGCCATCCCGAGCTGAAGATCCAGCTGGTGCCGGTGCCGCGTTCCTTCTCGCTGTCGCGGCGCGAGGCCGACATCGCCATCACCACCGAGCGGCCGACCGAAGGCCGGCTGGTGGCGGCCAAGCTGGTCGACTATTCACTCGGCCTTTACGCGGCGCGCGATTATGCCGAGCGGTATGGCCTGCCGGAAAGTCCGGCCTCGCTCGCCGCGCACCGGCTTGTCGGCTACGTGCCTGACCTGGTGTTCAGCCCGTCGCTCGACTACGCCAGCGAATTCAGCCCGCAATGGGAGACGCGTTTCGGCATTTCGTCGGCGCTCGGCCAGGTCGAGGCGGTGCGATCCGGCGCCGGCATCGGCATCCTGCACACCTTTATCGCCCGCCGCCACGCCGATCTCGTCGAGGTCGCCGCGGCCACGCCGATCCGCCGTGCCTACTGGCTGGTGTACCACGAGTCGGTGCGCGGACTGTCGCGCATCCAGGCGGTGGCCAACCACATCGCGCGGGCGGTGGAAAAGGAGCGCAGCCTGTTCGTGTGACGTCCGTTGCCTCAGCGACGCCCGTAATCCCTTCCGGCCGGCGCGTGCCTCCCTTATCCTCGGCCGGAACGCGAGGAACAGGTTTGCTTTCACCTCCCTATCTCCACCTGCTGCGCCAGGCGCAACGCGTGGCGCGGCGAGCGGACGACGCAGAGGATCTGCTGCAGACAATCTTGCTGTCTGCGGTCGAGGCCGGCCGCGCCGACCTGTCCTGTCCGGACAACCGTCGCTGGCTCGCCGGCGCCTTGCGCAAACGCGCCGCGTTCGAGGCGCGTTCGGCCATGCGCCGCCGTGTCCGCGACGACCAGTGGGCTGCGCAGCCACATCATGCGGACGAAGTCGACACTCTGCCGGCCGCTTTCCTCGCTTCGCTACCACCATCGCTGCGCACAACGGCGCTACTGGTGCTCACCGGCCACACCCGGCGGGAGATCGCCTGGCTGCAAGGTCTGGCCGATACCGCGCTGCGGCAGCGCATCGCCGGCATCCGGCGGCGCTGGCGTGCCGGCGGCCAAGGCCCGCTCAACGACATGCCGGGCCTGACCGGCGGCCTCGTCTTCGGCCGCATCCGCCAGGCGTTGCTCAAGCCCGTGCGACACCAGAGAGCGATGCTCGCAAGCCACGACCCCGACGGCCATCTTTTTGTCGTCAGCCTGTCCTCACAAAATGCTGTCGCGCGGCAACAGGGCAGACGTAAAACATCAACCGCGGGATAAACAATGTTCGGCAAATCGAAACTCAACACCATCTGCTTCTACGTCTCCGACATCGACCGCACCGAGGCGTTCTATCGCGACGTGGTCGGCCTCGAGATCGAGCGCATGCGCGAGGACGGCGAGGGCGGCGGCGATTGGCTGATGGCGCGTACGGTCAACGGCGTCGACCTGATCTTCTTCCAGGTCGAGACCCGACCCGGCAACTCGCCGATCGTCGTGTTCGAAATCGCCGACGGCGGCATCGACGACATCGTCGCCGGTCTCGCCGCCAAGGGTGCGACCATCGTGACGCCGGTCAGCCATGCGCCCGGGGGATGGTCAGCCGAGTTCGCCGACCCGGACGGCCACACGCTCTCGATGTACCAGAGAGGCGAGGCGCCGCGCTCGCTGAAGTAACCGCTAACCGGGCATTCCGGGCTTCCCGGCGGGGTTGCCCGGTTCTGCTTGCGCGATGTCGCCGTGGTGAACACCGGCACCCAAATCGCCCGGTCGAGAAACCTGTCGATATCGGGAAACTATACGGCTCCGTATCGGCTCAGGCCAAGCTGGCTTACATCGATCTCCGGCTTCCTGCCGGTAACGATGTCGGCCAGCACCCGGCCCGACCCGCACGACATCGTCCAGCCGAGCGTGCCGTGACCGGTGCTGAGGTAGAGGTTGCCGAAGCTGGTGCCGCCGATGATCGGCGGGCCGTCCGGCGTCATCGGCCGCAGCCCGCACCAGAATTTCGCGCCTTCCAGATCGGCACCGCGTGGGAACAGGTCGCCGACGGAGTGAGTCAGCGTCGCCTTGCGGCCGTCATGCAGGCGCAGGTCGTAGCCCGATATCTCCGCCGTGCCGCCGGCGCGGATGCGGCCGCCCAGCCGGGTGATCGCCACCTTGTAGGTCTCGTCCATGACCGTAGACACCGGCGCGCCGCCCTCGTCCTTGACCGGCACGGTGATCGAATACCCTTGATCGGATAGACCGGCAGCGCCAGGCCGAGCGGCCTCAGCATGATCGGCGAATAGCTGCCGAGCGCCACCACATACGCGTCGGCGGTCAACAGCCCGGCGCTGGTGGCGACGCCGGCGATCTTGCCGCCTTCCGCGACGATGCGTTCGATGGTCGTTCCGAAGCGGAAGGTGACACCGCGGCCCGCGGCGTGCGAGGCCAGCCGCTCCGTGAACATCTGGCAGTCGCCGGTCTCGTCGCCCGGCAGCCGCAGCCCGCCCACGAACTTGCCCCTGACGTGCTTCAGCGCCGGCTCGGCGGCGATGCAGCCGGCCGCGTCCAGGACCTCGAACGGCACGCCGAACTGTTTCAGCACCTCGATGTCGCCGCCGATGCCGTCGAGCTGTTTTCGCGTGCGGAACAACTGCAGGGTGCCCTGGCTGCGCTCGTCATAGGCGATGCCGGTGGATGACCGCAGGTCGCGCAGACAGTCACGTGCATATTCGGCGATCGGCACCATGCGTGCCTTGTTGACGGCGTAGCTGCTGGAATTGCAGTTCATCAGCATCTTCCACACCCACGACCACATCGCCGGGTCGAGGAGCGGACGGACGACCAGCGGGCCGTGCTTCATCAGCAGCCACTTGATCGCCTTCAGCGGCACGCCGGGGCCGGCCCAGGGCGAGGAATAACCGGGCGAGACCTCGCCGGCATTGGCGAAGCTTGTCTCCAGCGCCGGCCCGCTCTGGCGGTCGACCACCGTCACCTCGTGGCCGGCCTCCGCCAGATAATGCGCGGCAGTCACGCCGATGACGCCGCTGCCGAGTATCAGAATTTTCATGACCGCCCCCAAGCCGCCGTCGATCGTATTATGCCTAAACGCTGCGCCGCCATGTCAGCCATCCAAATACACCCGGTGAAACCGGTGCCCGAAGCTGGTCAGCACCTCGTAGCCGATGGTGCCGGCCTGCGCGGCGACCTGGTCCACCGTTTGGTGCGGGCCGATCAGCTCGACCAGCGCGCCCGGAGCCAGCCTGCCCGGCGGCAGCGCCGAGATGTCAAGAATGATCGAATCCATCGACACGCGGCCGACGAAAGGCAAGGGCACGCCGTCGAAATAAGCGAACGAGGCGGCGCGCCGGTGCCAACCGTCGGCGTAACCCAAGGCGATCGTGGCGAGTTGCATGCGCCGGCTGGCGCGTGCCACGTAGCCGTAGCCGATGCCGGCTCCGGGATCGACGGTGCGGGTCTGGATCACCTTGGCGTCCAGCCGTACCACCGGTGCCATCGGGTTCGGCGCGCCGGGCGTAGGGTTGATGCCGTAGAGCGCCGCTCCGGGGCGGGCGAGGTCGAAATGGCAGTCCGGGCCGAGAAAGATGCCGGACGAGTTGGCGAGCGAGCGCGGCGCGAGCGGCAGCAGCTTGGCCAGCGCCTCGAAGGTGGCGAGCTGCGCCCGGTTGCTGTCCTCATGCGGCTCGTCGGCGCGGGCGAAGTGGCTCATCACCAGCTTCACGTCGATCCAGCCGAAGCTTTTCGCGTCGGCGGCGATACGCTCCACCTCGTCAGGCGGCATGCCGAGGCGGGCCATGCCGCTGTCGACCTGGATCGCCGCCGGCAGGCTGCGGCCGCGCGCCGCGCCGGCGGCGCGCCAGGCGGCGAGCTGCGCCTCGCTGTTCAATACCGGGATCAGGTGGGCATCGATGCAGGCGCCTTCCGCGCCGGGCGGCAGGCCGTTGAGCACAAACACGTCCGGCCCTCGGCCGAAGATGTCGCGCAGGGCCAGGCCTTCCGCCGGATGCGCGACAAAGAACGTATCGCAGCCTTCCTCGACGAGCGCCGGCGCGACGCGGGCGGCGCCGAGGCCATAGGCATCGGCTTTCACCACGGCGGCGCAGCGCCGGCCGTCCGCCGTCCGCCGCAGCAGCCGGTAGTTGGCGCGCAACGCGCCAAGGTCGATGGTGAGGATCGCCCCCGCGAGGTCGCGATCCACGTTTTCTACTGACTGCTGCACGCCGAAGCGCCCCGTGTTGCTGCCCGCCCGAAATTGGGCGCAAGATACAGCGGCCAGCGCGCAAAATCCTGCATTTGTTCGAGAGCCGCGCGCGTCGCTCGGAAATCTTTCGCCGCCTATCGCGCGGAAGAAACATCGTCCTTGCGTCAAAGCACCGTTGTCGTGAATGATATATCGTATCTTTGATCACGCAGAAACGAATCCTTGCGAGCGCCGTGCGCTTGACGCAGAGCCTTACCGCCGAGGCGACCGCGCGCCGAGCTCGCTCCGCCGCCAGGCGGCTGGCGCTGCGCCGACCGAACGCTTGAACTCGCGGCCAAAATGATAGACGTCGCAGAAGCCGCAGGCTTCGGCGATTTCCGCCAGCGGCGCGTCGTCCTCGATCAAAAGTGATTGCGCGTGCATCAACCGTTCGCGGATCAGCCATTGGCGCGGGCTGGTGCGCAGGTGCTTGCGGAACAGTCGCCGCACTTGCGAGTGACCGAGGCCGGTCGCGGCTTCAAGATCGGAAGCGCTCCAGGGTAGGCCGAGATCGGCGCGCATGGCGGCGAGCGCCGCGGCCAGCGGCTCCGGCAGGTCTATGGCCGCGGCGCCGGCAAGCGCGTGATCGACCATCGTAAGAAATTCGGCGACAAGCTGGTTGAGCTTGAGGTCGAGGCGCGCATCGCGTCGGCGCATCGTCGCGAACAGGCGCTCGAACCAACCCGCCGGGTTGACGCTTTCCGGAAAGGTTGCGCGCGGCAGTTCGGTCCCGAACAGCTTTTCACGCAGCGCCGCCGGGTTCGGTCCGTCGAGGCGAAACCACAAAACCGTCCAGGGCATGCGCGGATCGGCCATGTGCGCGTGCGGCGCCTCGTTGGCGATCCAGGCGAGCTGGCCCGGCCGCATCTCGATGCGCTGGCCCAGCGTTTCCACGACCCCGCCGCCGGACAGGCAATAGAGAATGTCCTGGCCGGGGTGCACGGCGCGGGAAACACGATAGTCGGGCGCGGCGGCTACCTTGCCGGCGCGCGACACGCTGAATGCGGTGCGCGTCCAGCCGGGCTCCGGCACGTAGTGCAGGCTTTCGAGAAAGGCGGACTTTTGCAGCATGCGCGTTTTATACAAAAACGCCGTCCTGTTTGTCCATTTCTCGTGCCGGTCGAGGCGCGTAGTTTCATCGTCGAGAGTTTGAGGAAACTTGATCGCTGAAGAGCGACCTTCGTGATTTGCGGCTTCTTCGCCGGCGGAAGCCAGCGCCGCCGAGGGTTGGTGCCGTGCATGTCTGGGAGATGACTGAAATGCTCGCGATGACCAAGCAGGAAGCGGAGCAATACGCTCGCGACGGATACATCATTCGCAAGGGCCTGCTCGGCGAGGACGAAGTGGACCTGTTTCGCGACCGGGCGCGCGCCCAGCTCGAGGCCGAGAACAAGTCCGGCGCGGTGATGCAGAAGGGCGACAAGGAAGGCAAGACCACTCTGCTGAAGATGTGGACCAAGGCCGAGGACGACCAGTACGGTTTCCTCGCCCGCGACGAGCGCATGGTCGACCTCGCCGAGGACGCCGTCGGCAAGCCGATCTACCTCTACAGCCACAAGATGACGATGAAGCAGCCCAACGAGGGCGGCGCCTGGGAATGGCACCAGGATTTCGGCTACTGGTACAATTACGGCTGCCTGGCGCCGGAGATGATGAGCATCTACGTGGCGCTCGACAAGGCGACCAAGGAAAACGGCTGCCTGCAGGTGCTGAAGGGCACGCATAAGCTCGGCCGCCTCAACCACATCCGCGAGAACGACCAGACCAATGTCGAGCAGGAGCACCTCGAGGCGGCGCTGAAGCGCTACGAGCACATCTATGTCGAGATGGAGGCCGGCGACGCGCTGGTGTTCGACGGCAACCTGCTGCACCGCTCCGACGCCAACCGCTCCGATACCTACCGCTGGGGTTATATCTGCTCCTACAACGCGGTCGAGAACGCGCCGTTCAAGCGTGTGCGCGAATACGGAAACTACCAGGCGCTGAAGAAGGTGCCGGCCGGCACCTTCCGCATGAACAACGAAAAGGCCGCCTGAGGAGAGGCGGTAAGCCTGACGGTCCGGACGGAGCTCTGCCGGATCGCAAGCAGCGAATGACCAAGGCACGGCGGCGCAATCTGCGGCCGCCGAACCCGACGGGAGGATAACGGATGGCCGATGCGGTCAGGACCGGTGCGCGCGCACCAGCCACGGACCGATTCTCGCTGACGCGGCTGCTGCGCGCACGCGAAACCGGCGTGTTCGTGGCGCTGGTTGTTTTGTGCCTGTTCCTGTCGGTCGCCACCGACGGGTTTTTGACATCGCTCAACCTGCTCAATATCGGCCGTCAGGTGTCGCTGCTCGGCATCATGGCCGTCGGCATGACCTTCGTTCTGATCTCGGGCGAGGTGGATCTGTCCGTTGGGTCAACTTACGCCTTTTCCGGCCTCGCCACCGGCATGCTGATCATTTCCGGCTGGTCGTTGGCGCCGGCGCTGTGCGTCGGAATCCTGGCGGGCATGGCGATCGGCCTGGTCAACGGGGTGCTATCCACATATGGCCGCCTGCCCTCGCTGATCGCCACGCTCGGCATGCTGTCGATCGTGCGCGGCGCTGCCCTCATCCTCACCAACGGCCAGCCGGTCACCGTCAACATACGCAACGGCGCCGACGCCGGCGTGCTCGAAACCTTCGCCTTCATGGGCCAGGGTTACCTGTTCGGCGTCGTGCCGATGCAGCTCGTTTTCTTCATCATCGTCGCCGCGCTCGCCTGGGTGGTGCTGTCCTGCACCAATTTCGGCTTCCGTGTGTTCGCCGTCGGCGGCAGCGCCAAGGCGGCGCGGGTTTCCGGCATTTCGGTGAACACCGTGAAGATCTGGGCGTTCGTGCTGATGGGGGCGCTGGCCGCCTTTGCCGGCATCCTCAGCCTCGCCTTCCTGCCGAGCGGCCAGGCCGGCCGCACCGGGCTCGGGCTGGAACTCGACGTGATCGCCGCGACCATCGTCGGAGGCTCGTCGCTGTCGGGCGGCGAAGGCACCATCCTCGGCACCATTCTCGGCGTGCTGATCATCGGTGTGATGCGCAACGGCCTGGTGCTGATGGGCGTCTCGCCGTTCGTGCAGGAACTGATGATCGGCCTCGTCATCATCATCGCGGTCGGCATCGACAAATGGACGGTGCGCCGGAGGGCGTAAGGCCCGAATTCATTCAAAAAAGGGAGGACTATCCATGAAACTCAGACACGTCATCCTCGCCACCGCGCTCAGCCTGCTGCCGCTGCAGGCGAGCGCGGAATCGAAACTTGCCGACTTCCCGCTGGCCGAACGCATCAAGGCCAAGGTGGACGCCGGCCAGCCGCTCGACATCTACGTCTCCTACCACGACGTCTCCAACGAGTTCGCGCCGTTCATGAAGGCCGGCGTCGCCAAGGCGGCGGAGGCCGACAAGGTCAACGCCAGCTTCATCGGCCCGGTCGGCGCCGACGCCGACGGCCAGATCAGCGAGATCGAGACGCTGATGGGCAAGATGGACGGGCTCGCCATCTCGTCGGTGTCGACCGACGCGCTGGCGCCGCTGATCGACCGCGTGCTCGCCGCCGGCATCCCGGTCGTCACCTTCAACACCGACAACCCCGACAGCAAGCGCCTCGCCTTCGCCGGCCAGGACCTCGTGCAGTCCGGTCGCGAGGCCGGCAAGCTGATGGCCACGACGCTGGGCGGCAAGGGCAAGGTGATGATCACCACCATCGACGCCGCCGCGCAGTGGTCGCTCGACCGCGAGAAAGGCGCGCGCGAGGCGCTCGCCGCCGAATCCGGCATCGAGGTGGTGCAGACGCTCAACACCGGCACCGACCCGCAGGAAATATACGCGGCGATCGAGAATGCCATGCTCGCCAACCCGAGCGTCACCGGCATCCTCTCGCTGGAATGCTGCTCGACGCCGGCGGCCGGCACGTGGGTGGAGCGCAACAAGGCGGCCGACAAGGTCAAGGTCGTCGGCTTCGACCTGCTCGACCAGACGGTCGGCCTGGTGGAGAGCGGCGACATCCAGGCGACCATCGACCAGGCGCCGGAGAAGCAGGGTTTCGCCGCGGTCGACCTTCTGGTGAAGTTCATCAAGGGCGAGGCCATCGACAATCTCGACACCGGCGTCGGCATCTACACCAAGGAGAACATCGGCGAGGTGGCGAAGAAGTAAGGGCTGATCTTCGCGGCGCCCCTCCACCGCCTTCGGCGGTTCCCATCCCGTAAACGGGGAGGATCGAGGATGCGGCCGGCTGCGACGCTGGCTCCTCCTCCGCGAGGCGCGGGAGGGGCGCTCCCGTATTATCCGAGAACACTCAATGACCCATCCATCCTCCCAGGACGCGATCGTCCGAATCTCCGGGGTGACCAAGCGGTTTCCCGGGGTTTTGGCGCTTGACCGCATCGCGGTCGAGTTTCGTCCCGGCGAGGTGCATGCCGTCATCGGCGAGAACGGCGCCGGTAAATCGACGCTGATGAACATCCTTGCCGGCGACCTGCAGCCCGACGACGGCGAGATCATGATCGACGGCAAGCCGACGGCCCTCGCCTCGCCGCTCGCCAGCCGTGCCGCCGGCATCACCGTCGTCTACCAGGAACTTGCGCTCTGCCCGACGCTGGGCGTCGCCGAAAACATCATGATGTCGGACATGGCGGCGCGGCCGGTGGTATCGTTCGTGCCGCGCGAGACGATGCGCGCCGAGGCGCGGGCCGCGCTGGCGCGGCTCGGCATGGCGCGGCTCGACCCCGACACCAAGGTGAACCGGCTGTCGATCGCCGAGGCGCAACTGGTCGAGATCGCCCGCGCCATCCGCCAGAACGCCCGCCTGCTGGTGCTGGACGAACCGAACTCGGCGCTGTCGAAGCGCGAGAGCGACCGCCTGTTCGAGGTGGTAAAGCAGCTGCGCGCCGAGGGCGTGACCGTCATCTACGTCTCGCATCATCTCAGCGAGGTGCTGGCGATCGCCGATCGCATCACGGTGATGCGCGACGGCCGCACCATCGAGACGATCGACAACGACGACGGCGTGTCGGAGACGCGGCTGATCCGCGCCATGGTCGGCCGCGATCTTGGCACGACGGTACGATGGTCGCTGCAGGCGGAAGGCCGCTCCGGCGGAGCCAACACCGTGCTCGCCGTCGAAGGCCTGACCGCGCCCGGCCTAGACAACATCAGCTTCCACGTACGCGCCGGCGAAATTCTCGGCGTCGGCGGCCTTCCTGACTCGGGCAAGGACGGGTTGGGCGAGGCGCTGTTCGGCCTGGTGGGGCGCAGCGGCCGTGTCGTCATCGACGGCCACGACCTGCGCCCCGCCGACCCGCTGGCGGCGATCCGCGGCGGCATGTCGTTCGTGCCGGCAGACCGGCGCGGCTCCGGCGGCCTCCTGGCGATGAGCGTCGCCGACAACGTCGTCTCCGCCTCGCTGCCGCGCTTCTCGCTGTCCGGCTTCCTGCGCCGCCGCGCCATACGCCGCGAGGCGCGCGCCCAGGTGGCGCGGCTCGACGCGCGCATTGCTCATCTCGGCCAGAAGCTCGGCACGCTGTCGGGCGGCAACCAGCAGAAGATCATCCTCGGCCGCAGCCTCGTCACCAACCCGCGCGTGCTGGTGCTGCACGAACCGACACGGGGCATCGACGTCGGCGCGAAGGCGGAGATCTATTCGATCCTGCGCGGCATCGCCGGCGAGGGCGTGGCCGTGGTGATGATATCGTCCGAGATACCGGAGCTGATCATGAACGCCGAACGCGTGCTGGTGATGCGCGGCGGGCGTATTTCCGGCGAACTGACCGGCGCCGGCGTAAACGAGGAAGCCATCCTGGCAAGGGCGATGGCGTCTTGAGCGGGAGCGACATGACGAGACCCACCATCACCATCGTCGGCAGTTTCGCGGTCGGGCTGACCATGCGCGCGCCGAAGCTGCCGATCTTCGGCGAGACCATGCTCGGCACCGACTTCGACATGGGGCCGGGCGGCAAGGGCTCCAACCAGGCGGTGGCGACGGCGCGACTCGGTGCCGCCTCGGGGCTGGTAGGCCATATCGGCACCGACAAGCTGGCCGGCATCGCCACGGACCTCTACGCCGCCGAGGGCGTGGATACGCGTTTCGTCACCGTGCGCAGCGAGCGCGCCACCGGCGTCGGCTTCATCATCCTCAACGACAAGGGCGAGAACTTCATCATCCTCGACATGGGCGCCAACGAGTTGCTCGACGCCGCCACCGTCGACACGGCGGAGGCGCGCATCGCCGAGAGCGACGTGGTGATGACGGTGTTGGAGATCCCCGTCCCCGCCGCTACCCGCGCCATGGAACTGGGCCGCAAACACGGTGCCAGGACCATCCTCAACCCGGCGCCGGCGCGCGCCCTGCCGGCCGAAATCTTCGCCTCGGTCGATTATCTCACCCCCAACGAAAGCGAGCTGCGCATCCTGCTCGGCCTGCCGGCCGACGACCCTCGCTCGTCGCGCGAGCTGGCCGGCGAATTGCGGCGGCGCGGCGTCAAGAACGTCGTGGTGACGCTCGGGCGCGCCGGCGCGCTGATCCTCAACGATACGCTCGACGTAATGGTGCCCGCCGTTCCGGTCGAGGTGACCGACACCACCGGCGCCGGCGATGCCTTCAACTCCGGCTTCGCCGTGGCGCTGGCCGAGGGGCGCGACATCGTCGACGCCGTGCGCTTCGGCGTGGTCTGCGGCGGCATCGCCTGCACGAAACTCGGCGTCATTCCCAGCCTGCCGGACCGGGCCAGCGCCGACGCCATGTACAGCCAAGCCCTGACAACCGTGTGGAAGGACAAGCCGTGAACCGCAACCGTCTGCTCAACGCCGAACTCGCGCACGCCGTCGCCTCGATGGGGCATGGCGATCTGATGATCGTCTGCGATGCCGGTTTCCCGATCCCGTCGAGCGCCTGGCGCATCGACCTGGCGATCGTGCCCGACGTGCCGGACCTGGAAACGGTGCTGACGCCGATCGCCGAAAACTTCATCGCCGAGAAGGTATCGTACGCCGACACGCTGCCGGTGCACAACGCGCCGCTGCTGGCGACGGTGCAGCGGCTGTTCTCCGACGCCGAGCATGCGCCGGTCAGGCACGAGACCATCCTCGGCGAGATGGCGGCCAGGGCCAAGGTGATCGTGCGCACCGGCGCCTTCGACCCGTGGGGTAATATTCTGCTCTATTCCGGCGTTGACGTGCCGAAGTGGTTCTCCAAGCCGGGCGTGGTGGCGCCGGACTATTACGCCGCGAAGATGAAGTGAGCGCCGCCTGACATGCCGCGCATCTTCGATTTCGGCGGCCGCGAGGTCGAGCGAACGACCACGGTCGCCGGGCTGCGCGCGCTGAAGGACGGCGGCCGGCACGCGACGCAGGTCACGGCCGAGACCGCTGACGAGGCCGCTGCCGCCGAAGCCGCCGGCATCGAGATGGCGGTGTGCCGCGCCGCCAATGTCGCCAAGGTGCGCGAGGGTTCGAAAAAACTGTTCGTCACGGCCGCGCTCGGCTTCGCCGACGCCGTCACCGCCGAGGAAATCCTGTGCACCGCCTTCTCGGCGATCGTCGCCGGCGCAGACGCGGTGATCACCGGGCGCGGCTTCGACACCGTACGCATGCTCGCCGACGAGCAGATCCCTGTGATGGGCCATCTCGGCTTCGTGCCGCGGAAATCGACCTGGGTCGGCGGCGTGCGCGCCGTCGGCAAGACCGCCGACGAGGCGCTCGCTCTATTCGACCGCTTCCGCCGGCTCGAGGACGCGGGCGCCTTCGCGGTCGAATGCGAGGTGATCCCCGCAGCGGTGATGGCCGAGATCAACCGCCGCACCGGCCTTGTCACCGTGTCGCTGGGCTCGGGCCCGGATGCCGACGTGATCTTCCTGTTCACCGCCGACATCTGCGGCGAGGCCAAACGCCTGCCGCGCCATGCCCGCTCCTGGGGCGATCTCGCGAGCCTGCACCAGGCGGTACGCGACGAGCGGGTGAGGGCTCTGTCCGGCTTCCGCGCCGACGTTGCGGCGGGCGGCTTTCCGGGGCTGGGGGAGACGGCGGCGATCGCCGAGGACGAGTTGCTGTCGTTCAGGCAGGCGCTCGACGGACTTCGGAGCGACTGACGGAAGCAGGACAGCTGCCGTCAATTCGGCGGGTATTCCGATCTGCGCAGAATCATTCCTCGTCCTCGCCGCTTACCCATGAATGCGGCGACACCTTTTTCTGGGTCGAGCCGTCGACGAAAACCCACCAGCCGGCGTCGCTCTCGTCCCAGTCGCCACCGGTCCCGCGCATGCGGTCGAGCGAGCGATACTGCCCGATCGATTCGTTTTCCTGGCCGTCGGGGTCGGTCCACACGATGCGGACCTTGCGGCCGTCGGTAGGCGCCGTTGCGATCGGTTTCTTCTGTTCCACGTCTGTCTCCCTTGCTCCCAGGGCAGGCGACCATCATGGGCGCCTCGCCACCCCATGGCAACCGTCGGCGACTGGGAAGCCGGCTCTCGGCAACTCAAAGCTTATGGTTAGCCAATCGTTAAGCGTTGGCGCCTAAAACTGTGTGCTATTCGGGGGACGAACGTCGTTCGCCTTGTGTGCGGGGCATGAACGGAATGGCACACCAAGACGGGGGGCAAACGACCCCCGCACCTGATCGGGCCGATTTCACAACCATCCTGCCGGGGGGCGGCGGATGCCCGCCCATCGATGTGAGCGCTCACGAACTGAAAGCACTGGTGTCGGCCGGTGCCGACTGGATTTGGGAAACCGACGACGAATTGCGCTTTTCATGGCTGTCGTCCGGCTACCGCGAGATGACCGGCATCGACCCGTCGCGTGTGCTCGGCCACTTCCGTTTCGACTTTCTCGACCGCGCGGCGCAAGGCAGCGGTCGTGCCGCCAGGCACCTGAAGGACTTGCAGGCCCGGCGCCCGTTCCGCGATTTCGTCTACGAACTCAAGGGCGCCCTGCCGGATTGCCGGTGGATTTCGGTGAGCGGCTTTCCACGGTTCGACGACAGCGGGCGGTTCCTCGGATACCGCGGCACCGCCCGCAACGTCACCGGCATCGTGGTTTCCCTGTCCGAACTGGAAGCAGAGCGTGTCGACGGCGTGGAAGTTCCGGCAGACGCCAGCGCGGGGCACATGATGGCCGCGCTTAATCTGATGTCCGATGCCTTCTGCTACTACGACGAGACCGACCGCCTGCAGCTGTTCAACGAGGCGATGGTGGTCATGTACCGGGGGATGGAGGACGTCATCCGCCCGGGTGTGACGTTCGTCGAACTGGTCGACGCCGGGCTGCGGCGAGGCATCTGGGACACCGAAGGCGCATCCATGGCGGAGTGGCGCGAGACGGTGGTGCAGGCGCGCAGGTCGCGTCAGCGCGCGCCGACGATGATCCGCTTCGCCGACGGACGCTCGATCATGCACCGCGAGATGCCGACCGCGGCCGGCGGCACGGTCAGCGTTTGCACCGACGTCACCGAGCTGGCGACCAAGCGGGCGGAGCTGGACGAAGCGAACCTGCGCACGCAGCGCCTGCTGACCGACCTGCAGCGGACGATCGATTCGCTCGACCTCGGCGTGGTCCTGCTCGACGCAGACCTCAAGGCCGAGATCATCAACAAGGCATTCTATTCGATCTGGAACCTGGCGCCCGGCGCGGTCAGCGTCGGCGCGCCGTTCCGCGCGCTGATGGACATCAACCGGCACAACGGCATCTATGACGTCGCCGACGCGGACTGGGAGGATTACGTGGCCTCGCGCCAGGCCGAAATCCGCGCCGGCGACGTGCTCCCGCGCGAGTTCACCCGCGCGGACGGCAAGACCATGATCTACGCAGTGACGGCGCTGTCGGGCGGCAAGCGGCTCGTCTCCTATTTCGACATCACCGAGATGAAGAACAGGCAGAGCGAGCTGGCCGCCGCGCACGAGCGCTCGCGGCTCGCGGAAGCCGTGATCGACGCCATCAAGGACCCGATCTTCGTCAAGGACGCCGACCTGAAATTCGTGCTGGTCAACAAGGCGTTCGCCAGCCTCTACGGGCTCAGCCCGCAAGCCATGATCGGGCTGGACTGCGCCGGCCAGGTCGACGCCGACGAGGTGGCCCGTTTCGAGGAGTCCGAGCGGCATGTCCTCGAAACCGGCGAAAGCTTCGAGGCCGAGGAGGATTTCGAGTTCACCGGCATCGGCCGCTCGCGCATCGTGCGCAAGAACCGCGTGCGCATGGACAACGGCAACCTCTATGTCGCCGGCTTCCTGTTCGACGTGACGCAGCTGAAGGCGCGCGAGATCGAGGTCGAGGAGGCGCGGCAGCGGCTGGCCAACGTGCTGGAATCGCTGCCGGCCGGCGTCATCATCTACGACCGCTACGACAATTTCGTGCTGGCCAACCGCAAGCTGCAGGAATCGCTGCCGAAGCTGAAGGACTGCTGGGTGCCCGGCCGCACCTTGCGCTTCGCGCTCGAGCTCGCGCACACCAGCGGCTATTTTCGAGAGAGCGGCGACGCCCAAACCGACAGGCTCTACGACGTCGATCGCGACGCCTGGGTCGCCAGCTATCGCAAGCGCTACCACCAGCCGCAGATCGTGTCGGAGCGTCGCAATCCCGACGGTCGCTGGTTCCAGGTCTACGATGCCCGCACGCCCGACGGAACCTTCGTCGGCGTCCGTGTCGATATCACCGAGCTGAAGCAGCGCGAAAAATCGCTGCGCGAGACGATGCGGCAGATCGAGCTCTACCGCCATGTGCTCGACGAGCTGCCGGTGGCCACCAACATTAAAGCGAGCGACCTGACGCTGGAATACGTCAACGAGGCCTGGTGCGCGCTGACCGGTTTCAGCAAGGAAGAAGTCGTCGGCAAGTCCGATGTCGAGCTGTTCGGTGCCGGCGAGGCGACTGGCTTCACCGCCTGCGACGCCGCGGTGGCGGCGAACGGTATGCAGGTCGAGATCGAGGAAGCCTGCACGCACCGCGACGGCACCGTACGCCAGCTGATGACCCGCAAGAACCGGCTCGTCACGGATGACGGCACCGTGCACGTCTTCGGCTCTAGCACGGACATCACCGAGATCAAGGCGCGCGAGGCGCAGCTGCGCGAGAGCCTGCGCGAGAACGAGGTGTTCCGCAGCCTCATCGACAATGTGCCGGTGGCCATCTACGCCAAGAAGCAGGATCTTCGGCTCATTTACGTCAACAAGGGCTGGTGCGACCTCACCGGCTTCTCCAAGCAGGAAGCGATCGGCCGCACTGACCTCGACATTTTCGGCGGCGAAGGCGCTGCCCTTGCCGATGCCGACCGCGCCGTGTTCGCGGCAGATGAGGCACTGGAAGTCGAGGAACAGCTCACCACGCCGGACGGCACGATACGTCACCAAGTCGCTCGCAAGGCGGCCTTCACCGCTTCCGACGGTTCGCGTTACCTGATCGGCTCGACCGTCGACGTGACCGAACAGAAACTGCACGAGCAGGAGTTGCGGGAGGCACAGCGTCGTGCCGTCATCGCCGACCGCGCGAAGTCCGAATTCCTGGCCAATATGAGCCACGAAATCCGCACGCCGATGAACGGTGTGCTCGGCATGGCGGAACTGCTCGCCCGCTCCGAGCTGGATCCCAAGCAAAAAACCTTCACCGACATCATCGTGAAGTCGGGCAACGCCCTGCTCACCATCATCAACGATATCCTCGATTTCTCGAAGATCGATGCCGGCGAACTGGTGCTCGACCCCGTGCCGTTCAACCTGCCGGAGGCGATCGAAGATGTCGCGACCTTGCTGTCGACCCGCGCCAAGGAGAAGGATCTCGAGCTGATCGTGCGGCTCGCACCGGACCTGGATGAAATCCATGTCGGCGATGTGGGGAGGTTCCGCCAGATCGTCACCAACCTGATCGGAAATGCAATCAAGTTCACAGACGCCGGTCATGTCCTCGTCGAGGCGGTCCGCCTCGGCGGCGGCAAGGGCGCCAACTTGCGCATCGCCGTTACCGACACCGGCATCGGCATACCGCAGGACAAGCTGGCGCTGGTGTTCGACAAGTTCAGCCAGGTCGACGCCTCGTCGACCCGCCGCCACGAAGGCACCGGTCTTGGACTGGCGATCACTTCGCGGCTGGTCGCCATGATGGGCGGCGAGGTCGGCGTGGAAAGCGTCGAGGGCGAAGGCTCGACCTTCTGGTTCACCCTCGCATTGCCGCGCGCCGACCGACCTAACACACCGAAACTGGCGCCGGTGGACGTCAGCGGAGCACGCATCCTCGTCGTCGACGACAACGCCGTGAACCGCACCATCCTGCTGGAGCAGATGGCGAGCTGGCAGTTCGATTCCTGTGCCGCGGCGAGCGGCGCGGAAGGTTTGGAGGTGCTGGCGGCGGCGACGCGGCTCGGACTCGCGGTCGACTGCGTGCTGCTGGACTACCAGATGCCCGGCATGTCCGGCCTGGAGATGGCACGGGTCGTCCGATCGACCGCGAGGTTGGCCGAAACGCCGATCGTGCTGTTGACTTCGGTCGACCAGTCGCTCGGTGCGCCCGCCGTTCGCGAGCTCGGCATCGAAGCCCAGCTGATCAAGCCGGCGCGCTCGTCGCAGCTCCTTGAGACGCTGGTGGGCACCATACAGAAGCACCGCAACCGCAAGGCCCCGTCCGAGATCGCCGCCCCAGCCTCGGGACTGCCGGCTGCTGTCAGGCGGACCGCCGAGGCCGACCATACCCCGGCCGCGGCGCCGCCCCGGCCGCTCGTGCGGCGGCAACAGGCCGGCACGCACCGCGTCGATATCCTGATCGCAGAGGACAACGAGGTGAACCAGCTGGTGTTCACGCAGATCCTTTCGGACACCGGGCTGACCTTCCAGATCGTCGCCAACGGGCGGCTTGCCGTCGAGGCGTTCGCCGAGAGCAGGCCGATGATGGTGCTGATGGATGTGTCCATGCCGGAGATGAACGGGCTGGAGGCAACCGCGGCGATCCGCGCGATGGAATCGGAATGGGGCGTTCACACGCCGATCATCGGTGTGACCGCACATGCGCTGAAAGGTGACCGGGAACGTTGCCTGGAGGCCGGCATGGACGACTATCTGTCGAAGCCGATCAGTCCGAAGGCGCTGCAGGAGAAGATCGACCGCTGGTCCAGGGCTGCGTCGGCCGCCGGCGCGGCGTCCTCTGCGTGATCCCACGTTCCGGGCCTTCATCGAGGGCATCGTGGCGGTCAACGCCCGCAGTTGTCGCATGCTCGTCAACCATAGAAGCCAGAACACCGGAACTGGCTTTCCAGAAGTCTCCGGCAAGTGATAGCTTCGCCTGGGCTGTGCGACTGGTTGAGGGGCTTGATGGTGCGGTCGAACGTTGACGTGTGGGAAATGCGCTTTCTGCCGAGCGGGGGCTGGACGTCCTCGTTCCGGTTGATTCTGGGTGTGCTGGCGACGTTCGCCATACTGGGTTGGCTGCAAGGTGCCGCTTTGGCGCAGGAGGCGCAGCCCACGCCGCCGCCGGAAAAGGTCAAGCAGCTGCTGGAGCTGCTCAACGATCCTTCGGTGAAGGCCTGGCTGGAAGCGCGGCCGGCGGCGCCTGCCGCCGAACCGGCCGACGCCCCTGACGAGGTTTCGGACGTCGAGAGCCGTATCCGAAACCATATCGCCGGGTTGAAAGCAGCGTTTCTTCGGCTGCCTCAGGAAATCGCCAGAGCCGGCAGCGTGTTCTCGGCCGATGTGAACGCCGGCCGGCCCGGGCTCGTCATCTTCATCCTGGCGGTTCTGGTGGCCGTCGGCTCGGCCGCCGAATGGTTGCTGCGGCGCCTTCTCGGCCGAAGGCAGGCTGCCGCCGCCGCCGAAACCGAGGCGGCGGAGCGGCCGCTGCGCCTGTTGTCCGAACTGATCCCGCTGCTGGGGTTCGCGCTGGCCAGCGCCGGCCTGTTCCTCGTCTTCGACTGGCCGCCGCTGCTGCGCCGGGTGGTGCTTACCATTCTGCTGGGCGCCATATTGTTCAGGCTGGTGCGCACCGTGGCCAGGCTGCTCCTGGCTCCACAAGGCTCTGCAGCCGGTGGGTCGCGCCTGATCGACATCGACGATGCCGGCGCGCGTTTCTGGTTCCAGCGGGTGCAATTGCTTGCCGGCATCTTCATTCTCGGCTGGGCGCTGGCGCGCCTGATGACGGCGCTGTCGTTCTCGCACCAGGCGGTGCTGCTGGTCGCCTACCTGTTCGGGCTCGGGCTTCTCGCCGTCGGCATCGAGACCGTATGGCGACGCCCGGCGGCGGCAACGGCGTCGCCAATCAAGACATGGCTGCTCACCGCCTATCTCGTGCTGCTTTGGCTGATCTGGGTAACCGGCTTCGTCGGCATTTTGTGGATCGGCCTCTACCTGCTGCTGCTGCCGCGCGCAGTACGGGGCACGGGCCGGCTCGTCGAGACGCTGACCAGCGGCCGCGACATCACCACGCTGTACGGCCGGGTGATCGATGTGCTGATCGTTCGCGGCGCCCGCGCGGTCGTGATCGCGGCGGCGGTGGCCTGGCTGGCCTATGTCTGGCGCATCCGGGCCGAGACCGTCGGCGAAAACGCCATCGTCGAACGCCTGGTCGGCGGGGCGCTGCACGGCATCATCGTGCTGTTGATCGCCGACCTGCTGTGGCAGCTGTCGAAGGTCTTCATCGCCCATCGCCTGGAGGTTTCCGAACAGGCCGGCGGCACGCCCGACGAGGTGGCGCGGCGCGGCCGGCTGCGTACCTTGCTGCCGATCTTCCGCAACGCGCTGGCGGTGTTCATCGCGGCGGTGGCGTGTCTCACCATCCTGTCCGGCATGGGGGTGGCGATCGCGCCGCTGATCGCCGGCGCCGGCATTTTCGGCGTCGCCATCGGCTTCGGTTCGCAGACGCTGGTGAAGGACGTGCTGAGCGGCGTGTTCTTCATGCTCGACGATGCCTTCCGGGTCGGCGAGTACATCCAGAGCGGCAGCTACAAGGGCACGGTCGAAGGCTTCAGCCTGCGTTCGGTGCGGCTGCGCCACCAGCGCGGGCCGATCTTCACCGTGCCGTTCGGCTCGCTCGGCGCCGTGCAGAACATGAGCCGCGACTGGGTCATCGAGAAGATGACGCTGACCGTCACCTACGATTCCGACGTCGAACTCGCTCGCAAGCTGGTCAAGAAGATCGGCCAGCAGCTGGCGGAGGACCCGGAATTCGCGGCGAGCACGCTGCAGCCGCTGAAAATGCAGGGCGTCGACAGCTTCGGCGACCTCGGCATCGTGCTGCGCATGAAGCTGATGACCAAGCCGGGCGAGCAGTTCAGCATCAAGCGCAAGGCGCTGGTGATGATCAAGAAGGCCTTCGACGAGAACAACATCAAGCTGGCGACGCCGACGGTGCAGGTCGCCGGCGGCGGCGACGAAGGCGCCGCGGCGGCGGAGACGCTGCGGCGCAAGAAGATCGCGGAGGCCGCCGCGGCCGGCGAGGGGTGAGCGATCAACCGTCTCGCCGCCCATGTCGGCTTAACGAAGCGGCGCAGCGTGAAGCGGCGTCGGCTCGGTCCTTCCTCAGCCCTTGCGGCCGCGCGCCGCCAGCGTGCGCAGGCGTAGCGCATTGAGGCGGATGAAACCGGCCGCGTCCTTCTGGTCGTAAGCGCCGCGGTCGTCCTCGAAAGTGACCAGCGCATCGGAATAAAGCGACTTCGGCGAGCGGCGGCCGGTGACGATGACGTTGCCCTTGTAGAGCTTCAGCCGCACCTCGCCCTCGACGTCCTGCTGGCTCTTGTCGATCAGCGCCTGCAGCATCTCGCGCTCCGGCGCGAACCAGAAGCCGTTGTAGATGAGCTCGGCATAACGCGGCATCAGCTCGTCCTTGAGATGCGCCGCACCGCGGTCGAGCGTGATCGACTCGATGGCGCGGTGCGCGGCGAGCAGGATGGTGCCGCCCGGTGTCTCGTAGACGCCGCGGCTCTTCATGCCGACGAAGCGGTTCTCGACCAAGTCGAGACGGCCGATGCCGTTGTCGCGGCCGAGGTCGTTCAGGCGGGCGAGCAGCGTTGCCGGCGACAGGTTTTCGCCGTCGATCGCGACCGGATCGCCGTTCTTGAAGCCGATGGTGATTTCGGTGACGGCGTCGGGCGCGTCCATCGGCGAGATCGTGCGCTGGTGCACGTATTCCGGCGGCTCCTGCCACGGGTCCTCCAGCACCTTGCCCTCGGACGACGAGTGCAGCAGATTGGCGTCGACCGAGAACGGCGCGTCGCCCTGCTTGTCCCTCGGCACCGGGATCTGGTGGTCGCGAGCGAATTCCAGCAGGTCGGTGCGGGACTTGAACGACCAGTCGCGCCACGGCGCGATCACCTTGATGTCGGGGTTGAGCGCGTAGGCGGACAGCTCGAAGCGAACCTGGTCGTTGCCCTTGCCGGTGGCACCGTGGGCGACAGCATCTGCGCCGGTCTCGCGGGCGATCTCCACCAGGTGTTTGGAGATCAGCGGGCGGGCGATCGAGGTGCCGAGCAGGTAAAGCCCTTCATACTGGGCATTGGCGCGGAACATCGGGAAGACGAAGTCGCGTACGAACTCCTCGCGGACATCGACGATGCGGATGTCCTTGATGCCCATCAGCTCCGCCTTCTGCCGCGCCGGCTCGAGCTCGCCGCCCTGGCCGAGATCGGCGGTGAAGGTCACCACCTCCGCGCCGAGCTCGGTCTGCAGCCACTTCAGGATGATCGACGTGTCGAGCCCTCCCGAATAGGCGAGCACAACCTTCTTGACGTCTTTCCACTTCGACATGGGGTCTCCGGCGTTCGGGATGTATGGGCGGGCGCGCGTCGGGCGGCACTAATAGCAGGAATGCCTTGGCGGGCAAGGGTAACCGCGTACCGCGTTCGACTATGCCAAAGCACGGTCCCTCCTCACCACGCTGCGGAATTTCCGCCCTGGCCTTTGAAGCAGTTCCGGGAAGCGGGGCGCGACGGCCTTGCCTCTCAGAATAGGTATGGGTGGCGCGGCAACCGCGCCCCGCCGGCGACTTTGAGCCCCGTCCCGTTCCGCTTCCGCCTTGCTCCGGCTCCGGTTGTTTCCCCTTTGGGAAGAAAAACCTCGGCTGGCCCGACCTACAGCACTCGTCCAGTGCACCGCGCACGTAGTTGCGCAGGGGGAACCCTCGGACGTGACTTCCCCGGCCGACCGGCCACGTTAGCCCGTCGGAGGAGGCGCCGGTTCCTCCCCGCA